>Ga0256843_1002325_pt1 | contig 14002 bp, 11 predicted proteins | sample AlvinellametaG_FD_191572 | JGI IMG/M metagenome (GOLD analysis project Ga0256843, IMG submission 191572) | Pompeii worm associated microbial communities from hydrothermal vent at the East Pacific Rise, Pacific Ocean - Alvinella | ecosystem: Host-associated > Annelida > Integument > Unclassified ... | reverse complement strand
TTTAGTATAATGGTGCCTAGGGCCGGACTTGAACCGGCACGGGATTGCTCCCGAGGGATTTTAAGTCCCTTGTGTCTACCAATTCCACCACCCAGGCATATTTGGTTGTGGAGCGAAATTATACTAAAATTAATTATAAAAAGCAATAATTTTAAAAAAATTATTAAAAATGGTGCCTAGGGCCGGACTTGAACCGGCACGGGATTGCTCCCGAGGGATTTTAAGTCCCTTGTGTCTACCAATTCCACCACCCAGGCAGGTGGAGGCGGCACCCGGATTCGAACCGGGGATCAGAGCTTTGCAGGCTCCTGCCTTAGCCACTTGGCTATGCCGCCAAAAATGGAGCGGGAAACGGGACTCGAACCCGCGACCCTCAGCTTGGAAGGCTGACGCTCTAGCCAACTGAGCTACTCCCGCATCATTTTGGAATAGAATTATATACAAAAGAGAATATAAAGTCAATAATTATATGAAAAAACTTTAGTTATAATTTATATTTATTAATATCTTGTTTAAGAATTTTGATCATTTTAGGATAATCTTCTAAACTACATTTATGTAAAGCTAAATAAATAGCATTTAAAATATGCCATATAGTTCCTCTCATTAGGGTACCTATAGCAGGTTCGTAATTGTAAAAAGCTAATGTATAATCATTAACTAAATCAATAATTTGAGTTAATTCTTGTTTATTTTGTGGTTTTTTATCTAGTAATTCAATAATTTTATTTTTGTATAATTCTAAAAATCCAGAGTAATTTAATAATTTTATATTTTCTTTTTTAAAATTAGAGATGATTTGTTTTATAAATTGGTTTTTATCTATTTTTGATAGATGGATAGAATCACTTTTTTTAGGAATAGCTCCATTTATGTATGCACCATCACTTAAGTTAAATACTTTTTTTGGTTTTAATAAAGCAATAGTCATCTCTAAGTTTTGACGAGATAAATTTAATAAATCATTTGAATATATATCGTTACTAAAGTTACCTTTTACAGGATGACCTTCATCAGTGTCTTTTTTATCATCATAATAGCTACCATCAGCATGGATTTTTTTATTTTTTTTAAATCCCACATCAAAACCAACCATATATACTTCATCACTAAAATGTGTAGCAAAGCTAAATCCAGTATTTCCTACCATAGGTGAGCAAAAATTTAAATGAAAATTACTTATTCCTGTAGTACTTGATGCATCTCTTACAAACATTAAAGGGTTTTTAGCTATTTTAAAATGTTTAGGATTTATTACACTAGCACCTACAAAATAACCATTATATTTTTCTAAACTAGGTTTTAATATCTCAACCAGTTTTTCCATTCTTTCTATTTCTATATGAAAGTCACTATGTATTCCTGCTTTTAATAAAGGACGAATAGAGGTACCCACTGAGACTATTATCATATTTTCTTGGTTTTGTTTTAACCAGTTTATTTCGTTATTTAAACTAGCACCATTTGCAACTACACAAATAGGAGCATTTATTTTAGATGTTTTTGATAATAGTTTTATATCGCTATTTATATTTTCAAGGTGGTTTTTGAATCCTACACTTTCATCTTCAAAACTTCCCCATCCTCTTTTATTTGAAACATTTGCTAGATTAAATTCTTGTTTTGCATTATTGATTTTGTCAGATTCATATGTAGTAAATTCTAATCTTAAAAAATTTGAGCTTACAATTCTAGTATCATAAAATCTTTTTAATACTTTTGTATCTATATTACCTTTTATAAATAAATAAAACTTATCACCTAATGTATTATAAATTCTTTCATAATCAACAAAATAACAACTAATAGCAAAAAACTCTGGTTCAGGTTCATATACAAATAGAGATTGAAAATCATAATTTTGAGTTAAATATTCTAAATGAAGTCCACTACCAAGTCCAAAAATTGTAGTAGTATATAAAAAGTTTTTATCATAGTAATATCCATCAGTATTAAAATATTTGCTATTTTTAGCAGTATTTATTATTTTATTACATATTTTTGATGTTATAGGTAAAATATCTTCATCATAATATGGTAAATCTTTTGTTAGAAAATATTTTTTCCATAAATCATTTTGCATAGGGTTATTAGCATATAGTTTATTTATATCATACATTAAAGATTTATTGTTTTCCATAGGATAGAAAAATGTATTAGTATGAGTATCAAAGATATTATTATTTTTTATTTGAAATCTTCTAGTTTTAAGGTTTTTAATTAGATTATAAAATAATGGAATATTATTATAAAAATATTGTAAATTTTTAGCAAAAAGTTCTTGCATATTTTCTCCTAAGGAATTAAATCAAAATCAAAGAATTGACTATCAAATCCATTAGGGATTTTAGAGTATTGTATAGTAGCACCTCTTAGATTTTTTGCTTCGTGATATAATAGCCCAAGACCATATCTTGATTCAAATGCATTTTTATTTTTTCTTTTTGATAGGGCTAATAGGGCTATAGCATTGGCATGATGTCCAGCCATTATAGATGCTACTGCTCCATAAAATAATGTTTTATAATCATTTACACCTTTATTGTCTATTAAATCATTAAAGATAGTATAACTTTCTTCAAAGTGTTTTGTATATAAATCAACAAAAGCTAAATTTTGTAATACAGGTATAGGGTCATTTGTATCTAATAGTTTATTTTCAAGTTTTTCTTTTAATTTTGGTAATTGACCAGATATTTTAGCAAATTCCATAAGCATTTCACTAGAGATTAAAGAACCATAATAAAATTCATTTAAATCCCATTTATTAATACCATTTAAAAAAAATGGTTGAAAATCTAGAGCGAACTTTTTCATATTATCTGTAGGATGATTTGCATAAAAATATAATAAATTAGCAATTATATCTTTTGGTAAAATAGTTTTTAAAATCATTGCTTCTTTTTGTAATAATTTTTTGTTATCTAAAATTTTAGCAACACCTAAGCTAAATGCTAGATTTAAAGGAGTTTTTTTGAAATCTGTTTGAGTAAAACTTAAGGCATCTGCCAAATTATTGTCTAATAAACTTAATAAACTAGAATAAAATCTGTTTTTTGGATCGTTAAAATCTATAGTATTATTTAAATTTCTAAATATCATATCAGTTTTATAACTAGCTTTATTACCAGCTATAATAGCGAAAATACCAGCTAAATAATTTGTAGCATCTAAATGATAAGCTCTTAAAAAGTGATAATAAGCTTTTGGATAATTTTTTAAACCAGCATATGTTAATGCTAAATCATAGTGTAAAATTGAATGATAAGGGTTTGATTTAACTAATTTATTAAATAATTTATTAGCTTTTAAAATATGTTGATTTAAAGCTAATTTAATACCTTCACTCATTTTTATATTTAATTTAGAAATAGTAGATGAATTTGATAAATAAGTTGTGGCTTGTTCTATATTATTTAAGCCAAGTCCAAAACTTCCTTTTTGTAAATAGTCGATAGTTTGGTTTATATTAAATACTTTATAAGGGGCATAATAAAAAAGTAGATTATATATTTGTTCTTTATTTAAAAAATTATTTTTAAATACTTGTTGTGCTGCTACTATATCAAATGTATTTGGTTTGATTTTTACCCTAATAGGATATATGATTTTATTATTTTGTTTTGCTAATTGTAGATGGTTTGATGCATTTTGGTATTCTTGTAATTTTAATTCAACTAATGCTAAAGCTACACCAGCTTTATATGGTAATGCTTCATATATTTTTAATAAGTGGTTTTTTGCTATTTGATATTCACCAATTCTAGCATATTCAATACCTAAAATAAAATCATTTTTAGTATTATCTATTACATTATATGGGTCATCATATAGATTATATATAGCGGATTTTAATTCTTTTGTTTCTTTTATATATGTAGTGGAATTTTCAAGTCCAGCTAAACTTTCAAATTCTCTACCTAAGTAATAATTTACTAAAGCATAATAAAAAGGATAGGACTTTGAAGTACTTTCTTCAGGTAAATAAAGTTCTGCTAATTTTTTATAATAATCAAATCTTTTTTTATCATTTAGTTTTAAAGCACAATAAGCTGCATTTAATGCACTAATACATCTATTGTCTTCATTTTGAATAGCTTTTTGAAAATATTTTAAAGCCTCTTTGTAATTTTTTTCTTTGATTTTAATTACACCTAAATTATAATTTGATAATGCTTCTGAATATATAGAAAGTTTATTTAAAAGATTTAAAGCTTCTAGTTTTTTTCCTTTTGCATATAAAATATTTGCTTTTTTAATAAGAGCATCTATATTTTTTTGAGGAATTTTCTTTTTTTTCAGTTTTTTAGTAATAGTCTCAATTTGTGTTTTAATATTATCTTTTTTGGCCTCATCTTTTTTCTTTTTTACAACAACAAGTAATAACACTAAAAGAGCGATTAAAAGAGCGATCAAAAGAGCAATAATTATTAAAAATAGTTTATTATCTTTTTTTTGCTCTTCTTGAACTTCTTCTATTTCTTCATCATGAGGTTGATCATCCTCTATGACAATTACCTCTTCTTCATTTTCGTCGTTTTTTCTGTTGTTTTCTTCTTCAGCCATTTTTTACCTTATAGATATTTATGTAAAACCTCTGGTATTTCTACACTTCCATCTTCTTTTTGAAAGTTTTCCATAAGTGCAACTAATGTTCTACCTACTGCTAAACTACTTCCATTTAATGTATTAACTAATCTATTTTTTTTACCATCTTTATATCTTATTTTTGCACGTCTAGCTTGAAAATCTCTTACATTTGATACTGAGCTTATTTCTCTATATTTATTTTGTGAAGGAATCCATACTTCTAAATCAATAGTTTTAGCTGCACTAAATCCCAAATCTCCTGTACATAAGTTTACAAGTCTATGAGCAAGACCTAGTGAAGTAAGTAAATCACTAGCACATTGTACCATCTCCTCAAATACTTTATCACTATCTTCAGGTTTTGTAATACAAACTAATTCAACTTTATCAAACTGATGTTGTCTTATTATTCCTCTTGTATCTCTACCGTGAGCTCCAGCTTCTTTTCTAAAACAAGGTGTATAAGCAGTCATTTTAATAGGTTCATCAAAATCTTTTATAATTTCATCTCTAAATAGATTAGTAAGAGGTACTTCAGCTGTAGGGATTAGATATAAATCTTCATCATTAATTTTAAATAAATCTTCTTCAAATTTTGGAAGTTGACCTGTAGCTGTCATAGATTCTTTATTTACCATAAATGGTACATAAACTTCTTCAAAACCTCTTTTTCTATTAAAATCAAGCATATAATTTATTAAAGCTCTCTCAAGTCTTGCTGCTTCATTTTTCATTACAGTAAATCTACTTTTTGCTAGTTTTACTCCTCTTTCAAAGTCAAGCCAATCTAGGTTTACACCAAGCTCATAATGAGGTTTTACATCAAAATCAAAAGTTGGAATATCTCCTACTTTTTTAATCTCTATATTATCATCTTCATCTTCACCTACAGGTACATCTGAATCAGGAATATTAGGAATAGTTAAAGCTTTTGAATATAGTTTTTCATTTAATTCATTAAGTTCAGATTCTAATTGAGCTATTTTATTTTTTATATTTTCCACTTCTTTTTTAATTTCATTTGCTTTATCAATTTCTTTGTTTTTCATAAAATTACCAATCTCTTTTGATAAGCTATTTCTTTTTGCTTGAAGTTCTTCAATCTCTTTTTTTAAGGGTTTTTGCATTTCAAAAAAAACTTTTACTTCTTGTAATAATTTTTCATCTACTTTTTTTAATAATAATTTTTCTTTTATATTTTCAAAATCATTTTCTAATAATTTTAAATCAATCATATCTATCCTTATAGAATTTTTTTTAAATTATATCAAAATCAAAAATTTTATGGTATTATAAAAATAAAAAAAGGAAATAAATGGAAACATTAAAAATAGGAAAATATGAATTTAACTCTAGATTAATTGTAGGAAGTGGAAAATATCCAGACTTCAAAACTACAAGAGAAGCTACTTTAGCAAGTGAATCAGAAATGATTACAGTTGCAGTAAGAAGAGTTAATATCACAAATCCTAATGAAGAAAATTTAATGGATTATTTTAAAGATACAAATGTTCAAATTTTACCAAATAGTGCTGGATGTACTACAGCTGAAGAAGCTATTACAACTTTTAGACTTGTAAAAGAAGCAACTGGTATAGATATTATAAAATTAGAAGTGATTGGTGATACTGCAAAAACTTTATATCCAGATGTACTTGAAACTTTAAAAGCTTGTGAAGTATTAGCAAAAGAAGATTTTACTATTATGGCTTATACAAATGATGATCCTATTATGGCTAAAAGACTTGAAGATGCTGGTGCTGCAGCTGTAATGCCTCTAGCTGCTCCTATTGGAAGTGGACTTGGAATTCAAAATAAATATAATGTATTATTTGTAAAAGAAGCTGTAAAAGTACCTGTAATTGTAGATGCTGGTATTGGATGTGCTAGTGATGCAGCTATTGCGATGGAAATTGGTGCAGATGGTATTCTTACAAATACAGCTATTGCTCAAGCACAAGATCCAATCCTTATGGCAAAAGCTATGAGAGATGCTGTAAGAGCTGGTAGAATGAGCTATTTAGCTGGAAGAATCGCAAAAAAACCTTTTGCAACAGCAAGTAGTCCAACTGAAGGATTAATTGAATTTGGAAGAAGTTAATTTCTTCCAAATACTTTATCTAAATCCTGAATAATACTTCCGTCGATTTCCCCTTTTTCATACATGTCGTTCATAATTTCAATAACTTTTGTATGAGGTAATCCTGTTCTATATGGTCTATCTTCTGTCAATGCTTGATAAATATCTAAACAAGCCATTAATCTTTCTTTAAAACATAAATGTTGTTTTGAAAGTCCATATGGATATCCTGTACCATTTAGTTTTTCATGATGGTTTGAAGCCCATTTTGTAATATTTTCAAAACCTTCTATTTTACTTAAAGCTTTTTTTGTATAGTATACATGAGACTTCATAATTTCCATCTCTTCATAAGTAAGTTTTCCATTTTTATCTAATATTTTATTTGAAACAGCAAGTTTACCGATGTCATGTAAAGATGCTGCAATCATAAATTGCATTTTTTCACTATAATCAAAATTATAAAAATCAGCCATAATTCCACATTTTTCTGTTAATCCAGAAGAGTGTGAATAAGTGAAGTTTGATTTTGTATCTACAATTTTTGTAAATACATTTGTGATTTTTAAAATATCTGGATAAGTATATTCTTTTTCAAAATTAGGAAGAACATTTTGAAAATAATCTATCATAACTTTATCATCTTGTAGATCAAGCCAAAATGATGAATGTTTAGATATATCTAAAAAAATATCGCAAATATCTTCTCTAAATAACAAACCTCTTTTTTCTTTTATAAACTCTTTTATTTGATCTCTTTGAGATATTGAAGCTTGATTTAATTTATACATACTATCTACTGTATCAGCAAATGATATGATTTGAGACAATATAGGTATATTATCTCCTTTTATACCGAAAACACCACTACCATCGTAATATTCATGATGATATTTGATTACATTTTTATGATGACTTAGAAAAGGAAAAGATGATATATTATCTTCTCCTATAATACAATGTTCTGCAAATTTTGAAGTAAATCTTAATCTTGTATTGTCTTGAAAAAGTTGTTCTAAATAGTTTGTTTCGTTTATTAATCCAGAATTAGTAGATAATCCATTATCATGTAATATTGAATATCCTACTAAGTCGAATATTTCTTTATCACTTAAATTTAGTTTTTTAGCTATTTTTACACCAATATAAGATACTCTTTTTGAATGATGAGTTGTTATTCCTAATAGGTCCATTTCTACAAAATCGAGTGTATCAGCTAAAGCTAGTAAAAAATTATCTAAATTAAATTTAATTTTTGAATCCATTTAATCCACCCTTTTTATTTTTTATTTTCATTATAGCTGAAAATTTTACATATTTTTTACAAAATATTATTTTTTATCAATTCTAGGTAGCGTAATTCCTGTCTGTTTTAGGTATTTTCCACCTTTATCTCCATAACTAGTATCACACATAGTATCAGCACCTAAAAATAATAATTGTGCAATTCCTTCATTTGCATAAATTTTAGCAGGAAGTGGAGTTGTGTTTGATATTTCTATAGTAATATGTCCTTCCCATTCAGGCTCAATTGGTGTTACATTTACAATAATACCACATCTTGCATATGTTGATTTACCTACACAAATAGCTAGTACATCTCTAGGCATTTTGAAATACTCAACACTTCTACATAAAGCAAAACTATTTGGCGGTATAATACAATCTCCTTTTACTTCAACTACGTTTTTTTTATCAAAGTTTTTAGGATCTACAATAGTTGTGTTTACATTTGTAAAAATCATAAATTCATCACTTACTCTAATATCATATCCATAACTACTTACACCATAACTTACAATACCTTCTCTTACTTGTTTTTCACAAAAAGGAGATATCATATCGAACTCTTTTGACATAGTTCTTATCCAATTATCTGATTTTATACCCATTTAATAACCTTTTTTTTGTAAAATTATATCAATTTTATGTTAAAATTAGAAAATTAAACTAAGGAGAGATAATGACTTTTAAAGAGATTAAGGAATTAGTAAAACTTTTTGATGAAAGTAATTTAACAAAATTAACGATTAAAGAAAATGAATTTAAAATAAAATTAGATAAAACAACACAACAAGTAGCACAAGCAGTAACACCTGTACAAGCACCAGTAGCATCAGCTCCAGTTGCACAACCAGCAGTAGAAACTTCAGCACCAGCAGTATCAGCTGATGATAATGCAGATTATATCAAATCACCAATGGTAGGTACATTTTATCAAGCACCATCACCAGAAAGTCCAGCTTATGTAAAAGTAGGGGATAAAGTAAAAGCAGGACAAACTGTATGTATTGTTGAAGCTATGAAAATTATGAATGAAATTACAGCTGAATATGACTGCGAAATTTTAGAAATTTTAGTAGAAGATGGTCAAGCAGTTGAGTTTGATACTCCATTATTTAAAGTAAAAAAGGTTTAAAATGAGTAAACTAAAAAAAATTCTTATAGCTAATAGGGGTGAAATTGCCCTAAGAGCTTTAAGAACTATAAAAGAGATGGATAAAGAGGCAGTCGTAGTATATGCTAAAGCTGATAAAGAAGCAAGTTATGTTAAATTTGCTGATTTAGCGGTATGTATAGGAAAAGATGTATCAACAACATCTTATTTAAATATACCAGCTATTATTACTGCAGCAGAACTTGCAGAAGCTGATGCTATTTTCCCAGGTTACGGGTTTTTAAGTGAGAATCAAGATTTCGTAGAAATTTGTGAAGCTCATAATATTAGATTTATTGGACCTAGCTTAGATAATATGAAGTTAATGGCTGATAAATCAAAAGCAAAAGAAGTTATGAAAGCTGCAGGAGTACCAGTAGTTCCTGGTAATGATGGTGCTTTAAAAGATGCTGAAGAAGCTAAAAAAATAGCAAAAGAGATAGGGTATCCTGTTATTTTAAAAGCTGCTTCAGGTGGTGGTGGAAGAGGTATGAGAATCGTTGAAAGTGAAGATGAGATTGAAAATGCTTATACTTCTGCTAGTAATGAAGCTTTAAGTGCTTTTGGTGATGGAACTATGTATATTGAAAAATATATAAAAAATCCTAGACATATAGAAGTTCAAATTTTAGCTGATAAACATGGAAATGTTTTACATATTGGGGAGAGAGATTGTTCACTTCAAAGAAGACATCAAAAACTAATAGAAGAATCACCTGCTATTTTACTTGATGATGAAACTAGAAAAAATCTTCATGAAACTGCTGTAAAAGCTGCTAAATATATAGGATATCAAAGTGCGGGTACTTTTGAGTTTTTAGTAGATGCTGATAAAAACTTCTATTTTATGGAGATGAATACTAGACTTCAAGTAGAACATACAGTAAGTGAAATGGTAAGTGGATTAGATCTTATTGAGTGGATGATTAAAATAGAAGAAGGTGAAAAACTTCCTAGTCAAGAAGAGATTGAACTAAAAGGACATGCAATTGAGTGTAGAATCACAGCAGAAGATCCTGAAAAATTTTATCCAACACCAGGAACTATTACAAAATTAATAACACCAGGTGGTAGAAATGTAAGACTTGATAGTCATATTTACTGTGGATATACAATGCCAAAATATTATGATAGTTTAATTGCAAAATTAATAGTTTGGGATACAGATAGAAAAAGAGCTATTGCTAAAATGAAAGAGGCTTTAAGAGAATTTAAAATTGAAGGAATTAAATCTACAATTGATTTTCATATCAAAATGATGGATAATCCTGATTTTATAACAAATAATTTTGATACAAAATATTTAGAAAAATAATTTTTTCTCTCTTTTAGTGGTATAATATATAATAATCCACTAAAAGGGGGTCAAAATGAATATCACAAATACTACATTAAATAATCTTCAATTAAATATTATTAAACTTTCAGCTCAAGATAAAATAGATGAAACCAATAATTCATCTGATAATATGATATATGATAGTTTAAATAGTGATATGTTACAATCTCAGCAAGAAATTTTAAATTTTAATGATGCAGTAGGCTATATGCAAATAGCAGATGGTGCTTTATCTAATATTTCTGAGCAAACCACCGAATTGCATACTTTAAGTGTAGCTAGTAATAATGCGATATTAAATAGTGATCAAAAATCTACAATATATTCTCAAATGCAAGATATTCAGCAAAATATTGATCAAACTATCTCTCAAACTACTTATAATGGTAAAAATGTATTTAATAGTGATTTTAATATAGGTAGTTTAAATGTAAATTTAAATTTTGATACATCTAGTCTGGATGTTACGGATCAAAAATCTATAGAAACTTTTCAAAAACAGATAAATTCTATAAGAAGTGATATAGGATCATTTATGAATAGTTCAAATGAAAGTATAGATAGTTTATCTGCAAAAGTAGTAAATGAAGCAAATTCTAAATCTAATTATGAAGTAGATATAGCAAAAACAATAAATGAGATGAAAAAAGATGAGTTAAATTTAGATGCATCTATGATAGCTTCATCTCATAATACAGATATTTTATCGAATAGTATAAAATCTTTACTTAGTTAAAAATTTTATATCTGCTTTTGCTCTTAGTTTTGAAATAAAGTCTTTTATAGTTTGGCTTTTTTGTTGGTTAATAAGTGTTTGATAAATATCTCCAGCTACCATATCAAATGGAAGAGGTGCGTTAGGATATTTTTTTATGATATAAAAAGAAACATATTTACTACCTGTATTTATTATAGGTGTAAAAGTATCAGTTGGTGTTTTAGCTAAAAATTGCATTAGTTTTGGATTAGTTTTGTTTAAATCAAAGCTTATATCTTTTATAGAAACATTAGTATTATTATTTAATAAAGGATTGTTAATAGCTTCTTGTAATAGTTGTTTATCTAACGAAGAATACTCTGTAGCATCTATTTTTGATGGAAGCATAAATTTATCTTTATTATTTTCATAATATTTTTTAACTGCTTCTTTTGTTACTTTTATATTTAAAGAACTAATTAATTTTTCTTTTTCTAAATTTTCTTTTATTTTCTTTTTTAGAGATGTTAATTCCCCTTTTTGTAATAAATAATTTTTAAAATTATATAAACTCATACCATTTCTTTTAGCTATTTTTTCCATTGCTTTGTCTATATCAAAATCATCTACATAAATTCCTCTTTGTTTTATAGCTGATTGTAATACTGCTTTATCTATTAAATATGAAATAGCTTGATTTTTATCAATACCTAGTGTTGATTGTGTTTTTTGAATGTCGTAACTAGTAATTGGAATATTATTCACTAAAATTTCGATTTGATCTATAACTTTTGCATATATGTTTATTATTAGAATTAAACTTATTAAAAATCTCATATTTATCCTTTTTTATTTTGAATTATGGAATTATACTTAAATTTATAAATTAAGGTGTAGTTTTGAAGCTCTAATTTTTTTATTCATATATGTTATAATATCGAAAAAAATAAAGGATTTAGATGGTTATTACTAGATTTGCTCCAAGTCCTACAGGATATTTACATATAGGTGGGCTTAGAACTGCACTTTTTAACTACCTTTGGGCAAGAAAAAACAATGGAAAATTTAGACTTAGAATAGAAGATACAGATCTTGCTAGAAATAAAACTGAAGCAACTGAGGCAATTTTAGAAGCTTTTAATTGGGTTGGTATGAACTGGGATGATGAAGTTGTATATCAATCAGATAGATTTGATATTTATAAAAAATATGTTCAAAAGTTACTTGATGAAGGAAAAGCATATAAATGTTATCTTACTCCTGATGAATTAAAAGAATATAGAGAAATCACTCAAAAAGGAGGAGAAGCTCCATTTGATTTAAGAAAATATAGAGATTTTGATGGTGAACTTGATCAAGATTATGTGATTAGATTTAAAGCACCTTTAGAAGGTGAACTTGTATTAGAAGATGGAGTAAAAGGTAAAGTTACTCATCAAATACAACCAAGTGATGATTTTGTAATAGCTAGAAGTAGTGGTGTACCTACATATAACTTTGTTGTAGTTATAGATGATCATGAGATGGGTATGACAGAAATTATTAGAGGAGATGATCATTTAAGTAATACATTTAAGCAAATGCTTATTTATAAAGCATTCGGATGGGATATTCCAAAATTTTATCATGTACCAATGATTCATAATGAAAAAGGTAAAAAATTATCAAAAAGAGATGGTGCTGTAAATGTAATGGAATACAAAAAAGAAGGTTTTTTACCTGAAGCACTTTTAAACTTTTTAGTAAGACTTGGATGGAGTCATGGTGACCAAGAAATTTTTTCTATGGAAGAGATGATTGAGTTATTTAATCCTGATGATATAAATTCGGCACCAAGTAGATATAACTATGAAAAATTATGCTGGTTAAATCAACATTATATTAAAAATTCACCAAATGAAAGAATTGCAAAATTATTAAAAGAAGATTTTAATATTGATATAGAAAATCACGATAAACTTGAAATTTTACTTGATGAGGTAAAAGATAGAGGACAAACTCTAAAAGAGATGGCTGAGGTTATTGATAATATTCTAACACCACCAACAGAGTATAACGAAAAAGCTGTTAAAAAATTTATCAAAGAAAATACAAAAGAAAATTTAGCTAAATTTGTAGAGTTTATTAAAGATAAAGAACTTCATTTACCAGTTGATTGGCATGATGCATTAATGGAAGAATTTATTCCTCAAAATGGATTAAAACCGAAAGATATTATGCCACCACTTAGAATTTGTATGAATGGTGATACAAAAGGGATAGACCTTTCAGCGTTATTAGCTATTTTAGGAAAAGATGAAGTAATTAAAAGAATTGAGAGTTTTATAAACTCTTAATTTGTTATAATTTTATATAAAAAAAGTTTAATAAAGGATATTTTATGGTTGAAAGATATGCAAGAGAAGAGATGAAAAAACTTTGGGATATGGAAGCTAAATATAAAGCTTGGCTTGAAGTTGAAAAAGCAGTAGTAAAAGCTTGGAATAAACTTGGTCTTATTCCTGATGAAGATGCCGAAAAAATTATTAAAAATGCAAAATTTGATATTAAAAGAATTGATGAGATTGAAGCTGTAACTAGACACGATTTAATCGCATTTACTACAAGTGTAGCTGAAAGTCTTGGTGAAGAGAGTAGATGGTTTCATTATGGTATGACTTCAAGTGATACTATTGATACTGCAGTAGCTCTTCAAATGAGAGATTCACTTAAAATTATTATTGATGATGTTAAGATGGTTATGGAATCTATCAAAAAAAGAGCATTTGAACATAAATATACTTTAATGGTAGGAAGAAGTCATGGTATTCATGGTGAGCCTATTACATTTGGACTTGTGCTTGCTGTATGGTATGATGA
>Ga0256843_1002324_pt1 | contig 14003 bp, 14 predicted proteins | sample AlvinellametaG_FD_191572 | JGI IMG/M metagenome (GOLD analysis project Ga0256843, IMG submission 191572) | Pompeii worm associated microbial communities from hydrothermal vent at the East Pacific Rise, Pacific Ocean - Alvinella | ecosystem: Host-associated > Annelida > Integument > Unclassified ... | reverse complement strand
CATAAAAGAGAAGATGCCAAAAGTATGAAACTCATCATCCAAAAACTTATCAAAGAGGCTATAGTATCAAACAGGTACAATTTAGATACAAAAACTTTAGATATCTTTAGTGATGCTTATAAAGCACTTGATATAGGTTCTCCTACACAATTTGTACTAAATACCGTACTACTCAAACTACTAGCTAGAAAAAAGAGGTAAATGATGAATATATACAAGATATCAAAACCAAGTGACAAAAAAGCATTTTTAGACAAACTAGGTGTGCAAGATGGAGGAGTATCTATCATAAGTGACAAGATGGATATGCATTACTTTTATATCAAAGAGCTAAAAACTCCAGCTGCCAATATACTCAAACAAGATGCTCTAAGTATCGGTGCTGAGTTGGCAGTGCCTAGTGGTGTGATAACTTGTGCTACATCTACTACCGATGCTTTGCTTATAGCTACAACCAAACAGCTCAAAATCCTAGCCAAAAAAGAGTTGGCTCAACCATTTGGACTCAAAAGCTTAGCCAAAGAGTTACAAAAGCACCTATGTAGTAAAACTTATGATATAAAAATCATGGGTGTTATCAATGCCAATGATGACAGTTTTTATGAAAGTAGCAGATATGATGCTTCTAGTGCCATATCCAAGATAAAAGAGATGATAACTCAAGGTGCTACTATCATCGATATAGGTGCAGTATCTTCAAGACCTGGTTCAAAGGGTGTAGAGGAGAGTGTAGAGTTAGAACGCATCAAAGATATATGCGATACTATCATGGAGCAAAAGCTATACCAAAAAGCTACATTTTCTATAGATAGCTACACTCCTAGTGTAGTTGAGTATGCACTCAAAAGTGGATTTAGCCTTGTCAATGACATCACAGGAGCTAGTGATGAGAGACTTTTAGCTTTAGCCAAAGAGTATGGTGCTAGATACTGTATCATGCATATGCAAGGCACACCACAGAGTATGCAACAAAACCCTACTTATGATGATGTAGTAGTAGAAGTAAGCGAGTTTTTTGCCAAACGCATCCAAAAGGCTCTTGATGTGGGGCTAAGTCTGGATGATATCATCTTAGATGTTGGTATAGGTTTTGGTAAGAGTTTGGAGCATAATGTAGCACTACTAAAAAATTTGGAGCATTTTAGAGCCTTTGGGTGTGAACTGTTAGTTGGAGCTAGTCGCAAATCACTTATAGAACATATCATGCAAGAGCCAACCCCTACACAAGATAGACTAGCAGGGACTTTGGCTTTACACTTACAAGCCATACAAAATGGAGCTACTATCATAAGATGCCATGATGTGTATGAGCATAAACAGGCTATAAAAGTGGCTTTAAAACTACTATTATACTAATTTATTTAAATTTTTCATAATTAATTTCAAGAAGTAAGATAATATAAATATTTTTTAAATAGGTAATATAAGTTTGTGTTAAATAGAGTATAATAATAAAATTTTAAAATATAGGAGATAAAGTTATGAAACAAATTATAGTGTTAGCTTTAGTGACTTTTATAGTAGTTGGATGTGATAGTACAACAAACAGTTTTGATCCTACTCAAAAAGTAACAGTAGAAGTAGATGGTAAAAAGTTTGCTATCCCTCAAGGTGCTGTACCTTCACCTCATATAGCTACTAAAAAAGAGGTTGATTTTTTCAAACGCTCAGGTATTAGTGAGTGTAAATATGGTGATATTACTTGGGAAGCAGAGTCTGTCAGAGCCGATGTAGCAGATGCCATCAAGAAAGGTGACGCATCTATCCATGCTGATTTGGCAAAAGCAGGTAAGATAGGTTGTGCTAGTGCTATTTAAATAGCACTGAGCCTACTCTGAGCATATTTGAACCACATTTGATCGCGAGTTCAAAATCACCACTCATACCCATAGAACAGATACTAGCTCCATCTTTTTGGAGTTGGTCAAATATATCATAAGTTGTCTCAAAACTTTTTTGTACTACTTGTGTATCATCACTATGCGCGCCTATACTCATAACTCCTTGCAGATTGATACTATCAAATCTTTCATTTATCTCTTGGTATATGTCGTAAGCTTGTTGTGGATCTACACCTGATTTGCTCTCTTCACGAGCTGAGTTTATCTGAAGCAAACAATCCATAGTGGTATCTTTGGCTTTTAGTCTTTTGTCTAACTCCAAAGCCAACTCTATCGAATCTAAGGCTTGAAATAGTGTAGGGTTGATATCTATGAGATTGTTTATCTTGTTTTTTTGGAGTGAGCCTATCATATGCCACTGTATAGGCAAGTCGCTTAACTCCTTGTTTCTATCTCTGAGTTGTTGTACTTGGTTCTCTCCAAAAGCTCTTTGTCCTAGTTGGTATAGTGTTTTTATATTTTCTATATCTGTATATTTACCTACAGCTACTATCTGTACGATACGGTGTGCATCAACGCTTAGTCTTGCATCTTCTATCTTCCATATCACTTCATCAAGATTTGCTCTAAGTTGTTCTTTATCTAGTATCATTTTATCCTCCTATGATTATACGGTTTATGTCGTTATATACTCCAAGCAACATTAGCCCAAGCAGTAAAGCCCATCCTATCATTGTCAGATAGTACATCACACTCTCACTGGCTTTTTTACCTGTAACAAGCTCATAAAGATTAAACATAATATGCCCACCATCTAGTGCTGGTATTGGAAGTAGGTTTAAAACTCCCAAGTTTACAGATATAAGAGCAGTAAAAAATAAAAGTGCCAAGATGCCATTTTGGGATGCTTTGGCTGTGACATCTACTATAGTGATAATCCCTCCTACCTTGTCAGCTCCTACTGCACCACTTAGCATCTTTTGGACACTTTTAAATATCATCATTGAGGCATTTAATGTTTCATCATAAGCATATTTGACTCCATCTACAAATCCAAACTTTTCAGATGTTGGTTTAAGCATAGGTGAGATACCAACTATCTTTCTAGTAATAGTTTCACCAAATACATTTTTCTCTTCTATAAGTTTTGGTTTGATATCTTTTAGTAGTATTTGAGTGTTTCTTTGTATCTCAAACCTGACTATCTCATAAGGGCTTTCATTGATAGATTTACCTACTTGATACCAGTATTTTATAGCATGGTTGTCTATAGCTACTATCTTGTCTTCTTTTTGTAGTTTGGCACTATATGCTGGGCTATCTTTTTGAACTTCACCGATATAAGGCATAAGTCTAGGAACTCCCATCTGAGATATAGCAAAATATAACAAAAATGCCATCAAAAAGTTTGCAAATGGACCAGCTAGTAGTATAAGTATCTTTTGTATGGGTGTTTTAGTAGTATAACTGTCTTCATCATAGCTTACTTTTGTAGGATCACTGTCATCTTGACCTTTCATCCTCACATAACCACCAAGAGGAATGGCTGATATGCTCCACTGAGTATCGCCTATTTGTTTAGTATATATCCTTTTACCAAATCCTATACTAAATACTTCAACTTTTACACCAAAGAGTCTTGCTACACTAAAGTGTCCAAGCTCATGGAAAAATATCAAAATAGATAAAACTATAAGTGCTATAAGTATTCCCACTATAAATCCTAGTAATTTTTACGCAATTATATCCAAGTATATAAAAAAATTGATATATATTAATAAAATATGGAAAAATTTTGCTAAAATACTTAAAAGAACTCTATAAAATGGAAAGGAAAATAGCAATGGAAAATAAAGAAGAGTTGCAACAAGAAAAGACAACACAAGAAGAGTTGTTAGAACTAGATAATGCATCAAATGAAGAGATGAATATAAATGAGAATGAAACAACAGAGGAGAATATTGCACCTATTGATAATAGTAGTGTAGATGATATATCTAATCTTAGCAATGCAGATGCTGTAGTTTTACTTGTAAAAAAAGCAAAGATTTTAGTAGATGAGGCAAACAGTAAATGTGATGATGTAAAACAGACTCTTCAAAATGATTTGAGAGATTATGAAGAAGAAAAAGCAAATCTAAAAGCTACTGTTGTTAGTGTCAATAGTGAACTTATGAATCATTTAGGGTTCCAACAAGAGAAACTAGAAGAGCTTGAAGCACAAGAAGAGGGTATCCAGTATGGTGAAGAACAAGAAGCACTAGAAGAGATAGAAGAGTCTATCAAAGTACTAAAAGAAGAGGATTTTGAAGAAGCACCTGCGTATGAGCCAAAGAGCGATGTATCTCCTATGTATGTTAAAGAGCCTTCTTCTGGTGGATTTGGAGCATTTTTGCTAGGTCTTATCGGTGGTGGGGCTACATTTGCTGGTATGGCATACTTCGCATCTACAAAGTTAGGTATCCAACTAGACCCATCAAAAGCACCTTCTATGGAGACTTGCAAGCCTATATTTGAATACTATGCAAAACTAGTACAACAAACAGATCCAAATATCGGTATGGGACTTATGGGAGCTTCGGCATTCCTTGTATTTTTGATACTATACAAAATGAAAAAAGGCTCAAAAGCTACTAAAAACTTGGAGTTTGCAAAAATGCAACTAGCTCAAGCTGAAGATTTTGTAGCTAAAAAAGAAAAAGCAAAAGCTAAGTTTGAAGAGATAGATACTCATCTAAAAGATGCTATAGATACATTTAAACTTTATGGTGTTCTTCTCAATGAACAAAATGGTAAATTAGCTAGGATTATGTTTGTAGAAGCAGATAAGATAGCTGATGGTAACTTCCATGAAAAATCTATCCAAGAGATGCAAGATACACAAGAACTTATATCAGGTGTAAAAGAGTATATAGCTACTCCTCTAGCAGATGAAGATGGTTCACTGTCAAGTGATATCAAAAAAGCTTTGGCAAACTTGAAAGCTAAAGTAGATAGTGTTTTAAAAAGATTATATTAGTAGTATTCAAACATCCTCCTTTCGGAGGATGGCGTATTCAAAATAGTCGTTTACTTATACTTACAGATTAGAATTTATAGTTAGCATAAATCTCTAATGCATTTACATCATCAGCACTACCATAGTTTGTATTGCTATATACGATATTGGCATCTATACATTTTGTAAAGTTATATCCTAGTATCAAGTCAAACTCATGACCTTCATCATTACCTTGAGCATACTCATAGTAAGCATAACTAGCAGTTGCTGATATATCAGCATAAGTTGTAGAAGCTTCTACTTTAAATGCATCACCTTCAGAAGTTGAAGCAAATGTATTCCATGAACTTGTATATATAGTATCTCTACCTACAAAACCAGCTACTCTATCAGAAACATTTGAATAAGCTGCTAAGAAATCAAATCCACCTAAACTAGCAGTAGCTTTGATAGCAAATAGGTCTGAATCATCACCAGCATCATAATCTGTCATTACATATTGAACAGCAGTAGCAAATGTACCAAAGTTATAACCAGCATCTACATAAAACTGTGTATAAGCAAGAGCATCTACATTATAATACCAAAGACTTCCAGATATAGTCTTGTCATCATATGCAGCACCTAGTGTCCAGTTGTCTCCATCTAGTTCATTGAAGTTGTCTCCTGTATTGTTTGCTCTCCATGTTCTTACATAAGAACCAACTAGTGTAACATTTTCAAAAGAGTGATTAGCTACAGTATATGCTTCAAATGCACCTGGAGCTAGTAACCAGTCAAATCCTCCAAGCATTGGAGTATCAAGTAGTTGACGACCCAAGATAAATGTAGTATCAGCATAATTTGCAGTGATATTTGCTACATTGATAAATGCACCGTTTTTACTTCCTTCCATATAGAAAGCATTTGGCTTTTTCATAGTATTGACATATCCTACAGCACTAAAATTCATAGCGATATTTGCATTGAATTTATGAGTTACATCTAGTGTCGCTGCCAGACCAAGTTGAGAACTATCTCCATCAAATAGATCTACATTATCATCTGTATAGTAGTAACCTGTAAGTTTACCGTTGATTGTTGTGTTGCTATTGCAAGCCTCATTACTTACTACGGGTGTAGTGATTGTTGGTTGAACAGGTGCTATATCACCACCAGCTATAGCTGAAGAGATTGCTATTGTTGCAATTAAAGATAGTTTTGTAATCTTCATTTAAAATCCTTGTGTTTATAAATTGAAACGATATATTAACACAAAGATATTAGATTTATAGCTTGTAAGTGATTAAAAATTAAGCATTATGAGTTGTGTTTAAAAAAATCTCTCACATACTCATATCCTGAGTATAGAGTTAATCCAACAGCAATCCATAAGATGATATCACCACCATACCAGTGCATAAGCAAAAATCCTATAGCTATCATCTGTACTACAGTTTTGACTTTACCCCACCAAGATGCTGAGATATTCATCCCTTGAGATACAGCAGATACTCTAAGACCTGTTATGAAAAGCTCACGAGTTAGTATGAGGTATATAGCCCAAGGAGATGCCTCACCTTGCATCATAAGTCCCAAAAATCCAGCAAGAGTAAGCATCTTGTCAGCTAGTGGGTCTAGTATAGAGCCTAGCATTGTTATCTGATCAAATGTTCTAGCTATATAACCATCGAAAAAATCAGTAGCAGATGCCAGTACAAAGATAAATGCTGCAAAGTAGTTAAGCCAACTTTGGTGGATACCTTCAAATATAGAAGCATCTTGGTTGACTAAAAACATAAACATCAAAGGTGCTAAAAGCAGTCTGATAAATGCTAAGATATTTGGTATGTTGTATATCGTTTTAGTATCCACAAAAAGCCTTTTTATCTAAATGTAGTTCCACCATCAACTACTAGAGTTTGACCTGTAATCCAACTAGCTTCAGGTGTACACAAGAAGTATATAGCACCAGCCAAATCCTCAGGAGTTCCCATACGGTTCAAGGCACTTCTTTTGACAGTTTCAGCTTTGACCTCTTCATAGTTTGTAAAAGCTCTTAGTGCATCAGTCTCGATAGGTCCACCACTTACTGCATTGACTCTAATCCCCATCTCTCCAAGCTCAACAGCTGCATATCTAGCCATAGCTTCAACAGCTGCTTTGTTTGTACCATGACCTGCATAGTTGTCTATATAGATCAGATTACCAGTTGAACTTAATGTTACGATAGCTCCACCACCAACTTTTTGCATCCTCTTAGCTGCTTCTTGGCTACCAGCTACAAAAGCTCCTACTGTTGCTGTGTAGATGTTTGTCAAACCTTTTTTAGGACGAAGTTTCATAAACTTACCATATCCACCTACAACACTTCTACCATATATCATAGCATTGCTTACAAAGAAATCAACTCTGTCAAAATCTTCATCTATAGCTTCAAAGAGTGGTTTAAACTCATCAGTATCTAGGATATTTAGAGGGTATGCTTTGGCTTTGATACCATACTTGTCCATCATATCTTGAGCTATCTTGTCAGCTTCTTCTTTGTTTGAGTTATAAGTAAATGCTACATTTACACCATCTTTGGCAAATCTATATGCTGTAGCTTTACCTATACCTTTTGTAGCTCCTGTTATAACTAATGTTTTTCCCTTCATCTCTTCTGCCATTTTACGCTCCTACTATTTGGTATGATTTCATTACTTCTTCTATCTGTTTCATGTTAGCACTGCTTGGTGGAACAAGTGGTAGTCTATACTCCAAAGTCGGTATAAGTCCTGCTATATACATCGCTGCTTTGATAGGTATAGGATTACTCTCACAAAAAAGTACTTTGTTGATGTCAAAAAGCTTTTCATTTAACTCTTTGGCTACTTTAAACTCCCCTTTGAGTGCCGAGTGAACCAGTTTGGCTTTGAGATCAGGCAGTATGTTTGATGTCACAGATGTAACACCTTTAGCTCCACATGAAAGCATCGCATAATCTATAGCATCATCTCCACTAAATACATAAAGCTCAGGCACTTTACTCATAAGCTCTATAGTTCTTTCTATCGAACCTGTAGCTTCTTTGATACCCATTATATTTTCTACATCATCAAAAAGTCTTTTGACAGTATCAGGCAGTATATCTACACCTGTTCTTCCTGGTACATTATATAGCATAAAAGGTATCTCTATAGCACTTGCTATAGCTTTGTAGTGTTGGTATAGCCCCTCTTGAGAAGGCTTGTTGTAGTATGGACTTACTGAAAATACAGCATCAACTCCACAGCTTTGAGCATGTTTGGCTATATCTATAGCTTCGTGAGTTGCATTGCTTCCAGCTCCTGCTAGTACTCTACAAGATGTACCTTTACATACCTCTACAGCTATCTCTATACATCTTTTGTGTTCATCGTGACTTAGTGTAGCACTCTCTCCTGTAGTTCCTACAGGACATATAGCATCCACACCATTTGCTATCTGTCTTTTTATCAAGTTTGCATAAGTTGCTTCATCTAGTTTGCCATCTTTAAATGGTGTGATGATAGCTGTTGTTAAACCTGTAATATAATCGCTCATATCTATATCCTATCTTTTTGGTTCTTCTTTTTTTAGTATAACTGTTGTTGATAAATCACTATCAAAATACTTCTTGGCAACACGAGTTATATCTTTGAGTGTAATTTTATCCAATTTCTCTTCATATTCAAGTAAAGGTTTGATATTTCCTCTAGCATAATAGTCTCCAAAGAGGTCAGCCACACTACTAGAACTCTCCAAAGAGTAGATAAAGTCAGCTTTTGTGTTGATTTTGACTTTGTTTAACTCTTCTTGTGTTACTTCTCCATTTTTGAGTTTATCAAGAAGTGAGAGAATCTCTTTTTCTACATCAGTTGGTTTTACATTTGCATTGCACATAGCCATGATGAGAAATACACCTTCATCTTTTAGCTCCATATTGTAGCCATAGATAGTGTTTACGAGATGTTTGTTTTGGACTAACTCTCTTTCAAACCAAGAGCTTTTACCCATACTTAGTATCTGAGAGATAGCTGAGAGTACCACTTGATCATCATCTTCAAAGTTAGGTATAGCATAAGCTATGGCTAGAGTATCTACCATATTGTCTTTTTTGTGTAGTATAGCTCTTTTGGCACCATCTCTTTGAGGCTCTTTGGCAGTTACTTTTGGTATCTTGTGAGTGTTTTTGATACTTCCAAAGTATTTTTTGGCTTCGCTAAACACTACATCTTTATCTATATCTCCTGCTACTACTAGTATGGCATTTGCAGGTTGATAGTATGTATGATAAAATTCTCTTATATCTTCTATCTTCCAACTTTGAATATCTTGCATAAATCCTATAGGCAACCAGTGATAAGGATGATAATCATAGTGGATATTGAAAAGTCTAAAGTACAAATATCCCATCGGATTGTTGTCAGTTCTAAGCCTTCTCTCTTCAGCTACAACATCCCTCTCTCTTTGAAACTCTTCATCATCAAGCTTAAGGTTATGCATCAACTCACTAAAAAGCTCCAAAGTCATATCGAGGTTTTTACTAGCAGTTTTGATAAAGTAGTGAGTCTTGTCAAAACCTGTTGAAGCGTTATTTACTCCTCCGTGGCTTTTGACTATGACATCAAACTCTCCCTCTTTTAGCTTTTGGGTAGATTTGAAATTCATATGCTCTAACATATGAGCTATACCACTTTTGCCCAGTATCTCGTTGCGACTTCCTACTTTGTAGTATATGTCTGTAGTGATAACCCCTGAGTCGTTATGCATAGGTATAACAACCACCTCCAATCCGTTGTCTAGTTTTTGTGTATAGTGTTTTGGCAAAGAGTTCGCCATCAATGCTCCTGAGACAGTTACTAAAAGAACTGTTTTTTTCCATATAGATTTAAGTGTCATTTCCAATCAGCACCAACAGCTTGAGATATGTGACTAAAGCCATCTTTTTTGAGTAGTCTGATAAGCCCTTGGTTTATATCTTTGATAAGTTTTGGTCCTTCATAGATAAGTAGGCTAAATACCTGCACTAGTGATGCACCAGCTTTTATACGACGGTAAGCTTCCTCGGCAGAGTCTATACCACCTACAGAGATAAGAAGTGTTTTATCGTGAAACTCTTTTCCTATATCTTTGAAAAGGTTGTATGATTTTTCTTTGAGTAACTCACCAGATATACCACCAAAATCTTGCTTATTTGGATTGTCAGTTATGGAGTAGTCTATAGTTGTGTTTGTAGCGATAATCCCATCAGCTCCAGCATCCACAGCAAACTTACAAAGAGATATAGCATCTTCACTACTCATATCAGGTGCGATTTTTAGCAATATAGGCTTAGTAGTGATACTCTTACCCATCTTAAAGACAGCATCTATAAATGCTTCATTTTGCAAATCTCTAAGCCCTGGAGTATTTGGAGAAGAGATATTGATAACCATATAATCCCCATAATCTTTAAAAGCCTTAAAAAGCTTCTCATAATCATCCAAAGCTTCCCTTTCAGGTGTTAGTTTGTTTTTGCCTATGTTGATACCTACAGGGTAGTCAAAAAAGTAAAGCTTTTTGAGTTGTTGTAGTGCATAGTAGCTTCCGTAGTTGTTAAATCCCATAGCATTTTGGATACTTCTGTCTTCTACAAGTCTAAAAAGTCTAGGTTTTGGATTTCCTGCTTGTGGTTTAGGTGTGACAGTTCCTATCTCAGTAAACCCAAACCCCAAAGTAGGCATAGCAGTAGTGTACTGAGCATTTTTATCAAACCCAGCACCAAGCCCTACAGGATTTTGAAACTTCTTGCCAAATATCTCCTGAGTCAGCATCGGATGAGTTACAAAATATCTGTTTTTGAAGTATCTCATAGCAGTAGGGCAGTACTGCACCCCACGAAGCCCAAGCCCAGCTACACTATGAGCAGTCTCAGGGTCTAGTTTGAAAAAAAGCTTTTTTAGATTTTGGTATGTTATAAGTGACACTTGTTACTCCATTTTGGAAATAAAATATCATATATTATACTATCTTAGTGGTTAAAGGACGATTTGCATTGATATTTGGATGACATATATTGAAAAGAGTTAATGGAAGTGAGACTTTAGTCTCACTAGTGGGACTAAAGTCCCACATCCAAGCAAAGATTTGTTTGTGTTTTTGTTATAATATCTGTATCTATGTTATGTCGTAATCAACGATTACGACCTACGCGAAATAACATTTTAAATCTATCAAAAAAAGATGGTTTTGTTTCTTGGTAAGTTTGCATATATATTGCGATTTGTTCTACTATTGTAATAGCTTGGTTATTTTCAGCTATGATGCTAAGTCCAAACCATATATCCCAGTCTATTCTTATAGATGCATCTTCTTTTTTAAAATCTTGTGATACCCCATCAAAACCCATCCCTATGATACCACTAGTAGTTACTAGTGAAAATTCTTTTGTAAGTTTTTGTATGAGTTTAGAGTATGAATGATAACTTTGTATTTCATCTACTATATAGATAAGCTGGTTTGAGTGAGTTTTAGATTTTTGAATTTTCATTTTGTAACAATCTTTGATTTGTATATTTGATATTATCGTCGGGGTCAGGATACCCCGACCTACGCGAGATTATGTTTTTAGCTAAAAACTACTACTTTCTACTTACTAACTTCTACCTAAAAAAGCTTTCAGCTTTCGGCTTTACGCTTTTAGCTCTAACCTAAATCACTCCTACCTACTACCTAATACTTACTACTTATTAAAAAGCTCTACGCTCTATGCTACCAGCAAAGCTGGTATCACGCTTTTTCCCACACAGTTCCATCTTCTGTATCCATGATAGATATACCCATGGATATAAGCTCATCTCTTATGGCATCTGATGTATTAAAATCTTTGGCTTTTTTAGCTTCAGCTCTTTTGGCTAACATCTCTTCTATCTTGGCTTTTAGCTCATCACTTACACCTATCTGGAAATATTTGTAAGGCTCTTTGCCACCAAATCCCAAAAGTGTATCTATGTACTCTATGTTTGCTAGAGTCTCTTTTTTGAGTGCTTTGTCTTTTGGGTTTGTATCTAGTTTTTCATTTGTAGTAGCTACCATATCATCTATGATGGAGAGTGCTACAGATACATTGAGATCATCACTCATCGCTTCAAGCAGAGCTTTTTTAAACTCTTTGTTTGGAGATGAAGCTTTGCTTGGTGTTACTCTCTTTTTGAGACGATATAGTTTATCTAGTCTTTTTTTGGCACTTTGCAAATCTTCTTCGTTGAAGTTAAAGTCATTGCGATAGTGAACGGAGTTGAGATAGTATCTAAGTACCTCTCCATCATATACTTTTAGTGCATCTTTAAGAAAGAAGCTGTTGCCCAAAGATTTACTCATCTTCTCTCCATCTATCTGTACAAAACCGTTATGCATCCAGTATTTGGCTAGTTCGTGACCTGTAGCACATCTGCTTTGGGCTGCTTCATTTTCGTGATGAGGGAAAAGCAAGTCAGCACCTCCACCGTGTATATCTATAGAGTAGTTGCCATCCCCTTTGAAGTTAGCCTCTATCATCGCTGAACACTCTATATGCCATCCAGGGCGACCTGCACTAAATGGTGTATCAAAACATATATCTTCATCGCCTTTACAAGCTTTCCATAGTGCAAAATCTTTTGGATTTTTCTTCTCGCTTATATGCTCAACTCGGCTTTGTGTATCTTCATCACTCACTTTGTGCGAAATCTCTCCATAATGGGTATCTTTGGATGTATCAAAATAAACATCTCCGTTACTTATAACATAAGCATAGCCTTTGTCTATAAGAGTTTGTATCATATCTGTGATAGCTTGTAGGGATTCTGTAGCTTTTGGCTCTATATCTGCTCTAGTAACTCCTAATGCATCCATCTCAGAAAGATACCTATCTATATAGTGTGATGTTATCTCTTGTAGGCTTTGTCCTGTTTGGTTTATCTTGTTGATGATTTTGTCATCTATATCTGTAAAGTTTTTACATAGTGTAACCTCATAGCCATTTGCCTTTAATACTCGTTTGAGTAAGTCAAATGCCAAAGCACTTCTAGCATGTCCCAAGTGAGCATCATCATACACTGTAGGTCCACATACATATATAGAGGCTTGGTTTGGTATGATGGGTTCAAAAAGCTTTTTTTGTTTGGCCGCACTATCATAGATATACATCTATATTATCCTTATAAAGTGTAATTTGAGTATGATTATATCAAATTGGAGTAAATTTTAAGTTTATAAATTGTAAAATTTGATTTCAACTATATAATTATCGCCAAACTTGTCGTGAGGCAAGGACGGAAAGCTACGGGTCTTAATCAAGACAGCCGGGTTGCCTAGAGAAGGAAACCAAAATGTCAAATAAACAAAAAGCGCTGGTAAATATAAAAACACTAGAGAAGTTTATACGCCCTAATCCAACAGGTGAGTATAAAGAGTATGATGGTGCAGCAATGATTACTGAAACTGATTTGGATGGTATCATCACTTATGCAAATCGTAAATTTGTAGAGTTCAATGGATATAATCGTAAGGAGCTTATAGGATTACCTCATAGTATTATAAGACATCCTGATGTACCAGTAGGTGTATTTAAGGCTATGTGGAAGATTATACAGAAAAAAAATGTCTGGAGAGGTTATCTTAAAAATCTTTGTAGAGATGGTTCATACTATTGGGCTTTGGTGTATATTCAACCAAAACTCAATGATGCAGGTGAACATATAGGTTATATATCAAATCGTAAAGATGCATATCCTAGTGCGATAGAAGAGGTAGAACAAAAGTATAAAGAACTTTTTGGTGAAGAGCATATTAATGATCCATACTTTATGGAAGCAGAACTCTTTCTAGGTGATAGCTTAGGAAAGTTCCATTAAATTTTTACATTACCAGCAAAGCTAGTAAAAGGGCTCTATGCTTCCAGCTCTTAGCTAAAAAATTGCTTCAGTCGTACCAAGCAGGGACTAAAGTCCCTGTTCCAAAAAAAGCTTTATGCTTTTGGCTTTTGGCTTTCAGCTACCAGCAAAGCTGGTATCATTCCGATGCTCCTTTAGGGAAACAAAATCTATATCCTCTTCTTCTTACTGTTTCTATGGTTGTGATTTGTAGAGGTTTGTCCATCTTTTGTCTGATTTGGTTGATGGCTACTTCTATGACATTTGGAGTTACAAGTTCAGGCTCTT
>Ga0256843_1002323_pt1 | contig 14004 bp, 12 predicted proteins | sample AlvinellametaG_FD_191572 | JGI IMG/M metagenome (GOLD analysis project Ga0256843, IMG submission 191572) | Pompeii worm associated microbial communities from hydrothermal vent at the East Pacific Rise, Pacific Ocean - Alvinella | ecosystem: Host-associated > Annelida > Integument > Unclassified ... | reverse complement strand
TTTTATGAAAATAAATTTTAATCAAGATAGTTTTTTTAAATTTATTGTACATCTTATAGATAAAGTTGTAAAAAACTCTAATATTGTTTTGTTAAAACATGATAAAATTGAGTATTGTATAAAAGAGTTAGATGAAAAGCATTCATATAAAAAGATTTTTTATATACGAAACACTCCATATAAATTAGTAATATATTCTTCTTATGCTTTAACAAATGAAGAAGTTCGTAAAATCGGTACATTTATTGATTTTGCATCTCATTATTTGGTTAATTTTTCTCAAAATAAATTAATTGTTGAAAATTATATTAATTTGCTTAAGATTGCAAATCAAGCATTTGAAATGAGCAATATATATTATAAACATCATTCAAAAATAGTTGAAATTGTTTCTGTTGAAGTGGCTAAAGCACTTTATTTACCTCAAAATGATATTGATAATATTTCATTGGCAGCTCAGTTACATGATATAGGAATGCTTGGGGATATTTTAAACATTATTGATAAAGAAGAGTTAAATAAAGAAGAAATTAACTTAATTAAACAACATCCTATTATTGGAGCTGAAATAGTAGAACCAATTAATCATATTAATAATATTGCTGATATTATTAAATATCATCATGAAAGATATGATGGAAAAGGTTATCCTTTTGGTTTAAAAGGAATAAATATTCCAGTAAATTCAAATATACTTGCTCTTGGTGAATATTATGCAGGTATTACATCAGATAGAAAATATAGAAAAGGCAAATCACATAATCAAGCAATTGAAGATATTAAAAATTTATCGGATAAATACTTTGAAAAATCAATTGTGGAAGCATTTTTATCTGTAGAAAAAAGAATTAATACCAAAATTATGAAGGTTAAAAATGAATGATACAGCTATTGTTATCCCTGCGTATAATGAGGGCAAAGTAATTAAAGATGTTTTGACTGAACTAAAAAGCAAAGTACCGTATGATATAATTGTAGTAGATGATGCTTCATATGATGATACTTATGAAAAAGCATGTGTTAAGGGAATTTATTTAATAAAACATATAGTAAATTTAGGGCAAGGGGCAGCAATACAAACAGGAATAGAATTTGCCAAAAAACTTGGGAAAAAATATGTAGTAACTTTCGATGCAGATGGGCAGCATTCGCCAGATGATATTGAAAATTTTTTAATTATATTAAGAGAAAACAAAGCTGATATTGTTTTAGGTTCAAGATTTTTAGGTAAAAGTGAAAATATGCCTTTTATAAAAAAAATAGTTTTACAGTTTTCTAGAATATTTACATATTTAAGTACTAATATTTGGCTAACAGATGCTCATAATGGTTTTAGAGCAATTAATATAGAAAAGTTCCCAAACTTTGAAATTACTCAAAATAGAATGGCACATGCTTCTGAAATTATTGATTTAATAAAAAAACATAAAATGAGATATGTAGAAATGCCATGTACAATTAAATACACTGATTACTCAAAACAAAAGGGACAATCAATTTTTAATGCAATTAATATTCTTTTTGAATATATTAGTGGAAGGTTAATGAGATGATTGTAATTAAAACTATTTTATTGGTAATATTATCAATTGTTTTTATTCTTTTTTCTTTTTCTCAAAGACATAAATACGCACAAAAAATTTTTGTTTTTATAGGTTATTTTATATTGTTTATCTTTATTTTAAAACCTGAATGGTCTGATAAAGTTGCAAAAATTTTTGGAATTCAAACTGGTGCTTCATTGATAGTATATCTTTCAATTGCTTTACTTAGTTTAATAGCAATTATTTTATATGTCAATTTAAAAAATCAAAGCATAGCTATAACTAAAATAGTAAGAGAAATGGGGATTAAAGATGCAAAAAAATGTTAATGTAGTATTTAGTAAAAAATTTATAACTGATTTTAGAAACTTCTTAATAGATTTTTATAAATATGAAACTTTTATGGATTTCGTGATTGTTCCTTTTTTAACAAAAAAAACTTTAATGTATTTACCTGTTATTAGTTACTCTGATAGAAAACATAATGAGATACAAGACTTACTAGAACTTGCAAAAGATAATGATTATCAGATAAGGACATTAAATTTTGATTATAAAAATTTTATAAAAAATGATCCAGTAACAATGAGACTTGTTCTTGAAGATAAAACAATTGATGATATATTAGCTTCTTTTTCTACTAATACAAGAAAAGCAATAAAAAGAGGTAATAAGCAAGGCTTTAAATTTTGTAGTGGGGTTAAAGAAAAGGAAATAGAAAATTTTTATAAACTTTATTCAAATGTACTTCATTCACATGGTACACCTCATTTTGGTAAGGACTTTTTTTATGAACTAAAAAATGCTTTAGGCGATAGAGTGCTTTTTAATTGTTTTTATGATGGCGATGAAATTGTTGCTTCAAATTGTGTGTTATATGATGATGAATTTTCGATTGTGCAATGGTTAGGTGTAAATCCTAAATATAAAAATAAAGGAGCAGGATATTTAATTTATATGGCTGAAATACAAAATTCTATTGAAAGAAATAAAAGGATTATTGATTTTGGAAGAAGCGGATATGAAACAGGCACTTATGAATTCAAAAGAAGATTTAGAGCTTCTCCAATTAAAATTGATATTTTTCAGCCTAAAATAGAAGACCTTTACTCAAAATATGAATTAGCATCTAAAATTTGGAGAAAACTTCCTAAAAGTGTAGTTGAATTTATTGGTCCTAAACTTACAAAATATCTTAAGGATTTATAAAAGTGTGGGTTACAATTGATGTTGAAGAAGTTCAGGATATGAATTTTGATATTAAATGGAAGAAAGCTCCACGAATTGATTATAAAAGCAATATTGAATGGTTTATTAAAATTTCCAAAGATAAAAAACCAACTGCGTTTGTATTAGGGAGTTTTGCTAAAAAGTATCCCAATATAGTGCAAAAACTAAGTGAGCATTTTGAAATAGCAAGCCATGGTTTTTTTCATAAATTAGTTTATAACCAGCCATTTGATGAATGGAAAAATGAATTATTAAAAAGTAAAGAAACTTTGGAACAAATTACACAAAAAAAGGTTGTAGGATATAGAAGTCCTAGCTGGTCTATGCCGTTTGAAAAAAAATATTATGAATTTTTGGCAAAAAGTGGATTTATTTATTCTTCTAGCTATTTTCCAATGAAAAATTATATGTATGGAAATAATATAAATAAAAAAAATCCTTTTAATATTTATACTAAATATGGAATAATTGAAGAACGTCCAATTCCTAAAGGAGTTATTCCTTTTAGTGGTGGATTTTATTTAAGAGTTTTGCCTTTGTTTTATTTAAAATCACAATTTAAAAAGAACAGAAATGCTGTATTATATATCCATCCTTATGAACTTATTGATAAAAATCTTTTGTTTTATTTTAAAAAATATGCTCATATTAATTTAGATTATTTTTTAGCTTTTTTTCATTTTGGAAATACAAGAAAAAAACTTCTAAAGATTATAAATGAAATTGATTAAGATAATATTTACAATAATAATTTCGGTTTATTTATTTTACGGATTTGATTTTAAAAAAATAAATTTAGATATTGTTTCTATAAACACAATTTTATATTCTTCTTTTTTTCTATTTTTAGGTCAAATTGTATTGAGTGTAAGGTTTAAATATATCATTGACTCAAAATTTTTACCAGCCCTTGAGACAATTATAGTATCTAATGCATTAAATATGATTCTTCCAGCTAGGCTTGGTGAAGCTATAAAAGCTCTATATCTTAAAAAATATTATGGATTTGAATATAAAATTTCAATAGCGGCAGTGTTTGTTGAAAGATTTTTTGATTTGATTATGTTATTTTTTATTGTATTGTATTGGATGTTTGTATATTTGGAAAATCCATATATAAAAAAAATAGCTATTGTCTTGTTTTTATTAATTATATTTGTATTAATTTTTTTTAATTCATTTTTTATATTTAAGATATTGAAGAAATTACCAGGAAATTTTTTTGAAGAGTTTTATTTAAGTGTAAATCTCATGCTTAAAAAAACATATATACTAATGTTTTGGAGTTTTGTTTTATGGTGTATTTATTTATTAAGTTATGTTGTTTTTTTTAATTTTTTAAATTTTAAACAAATTCTTGAAATTTTTATTTTGTCTACAATAGGGCTTATGATACCTCTTTTACCAGCTGGTCTTGGAACATTTGAGGGAGTAGTTGTGTTTTATCTTACAAAATATGGTATTTCAAAGGAAAATGCATTAATATTAGCAGGAACATATCATTTTATTTTAATAGCTGTTGATATGATTATGTTTTATTTCTTTTTGCTATTTAAAGATTTATCTTTTAATGATATAAAAGAGCTAAAATGAGATATATTTTTTTATTAATGACTTTTTTGTGGGCTTTTGAAATGCAAAAAGGTTTTTATGTAACAGCCAATTATGAAAACATGGATGAAATAAAATGGGCTAAGAGATTTACTATTGCAGAAATTGGTGGAATTGAAGCAAATATACCTTATAAAGTTTTTCAAACTTTAAAAGAAAATAACGTAACAACTCTTGGATATGATTGGATGCCAGCAGTTGAATATTATTATAATTCTGCTAATACTTCATTTGCGATAATTATTCATAAAAATAGATTTAAATATACATTAAATCCTACTGGACCTTTTATTTACTGCAAAAAAGATTGTAGAGATTATTATTTAGATTTTGTTGATGAAGTTATTAAAAATAAAAGTGATTTTTTGATTTCTAATTTAAAAAAAGGATTTAGTGGAGTTTTTTTTGATTGGGCAAGTGGTAATTTTATTAATGAACCAGAATTTAAAGGTATAAAAAACAATTACATAAAAAAATATAAAAAATTTAACTATCTTGATAAAGTTGTAAATTTTTATTCTTATATTAAACCGAAATTCTTTTTTGTTACAAATCAAGCATATAGAAATGAAAAAATTTTAAAATATTCTACTTTTGATATGGTTGAAAGTTACATAGTAAGTGCGGGAGAAAAAACTAATTTTTATCCTTTAGGAGATTTTAATACAACTATTTTTTATATGAAATATTTACAAAAATTAAAAGAAAAATATAAAAAATATGGATTTAAAAATTTTATTTTAATGAATTATGCAAAAGATAATGCAAAAGAAGCGATTTATTACTCCTATGTTCTTGCTAAAATTTTTGGCTTTGAAGCTTATACTGAAATTTTAAATGATAGAAAAAAAGAAAGGGAGGATATTTATTTTTATAACTTAGGTAAAGAGATATTTTTAATTTCAAAAAGTTACTTTTTTAAAGAATTTGAGAATGGTTATTTAGTAGTGCTTGACACAAACAAAACTTTTGAAATAGAATTTAAAAATAAAGTTTATGATCTTTTTAATAAAAAGTGGATAAAAAAAATAAAATTATTTATTAGTAATCATCCAATTGGCAGGATATATCTTAAGGAGAAAAAATGAAAAGGATTGTTTATATTATATTAGTTTCACTATTGTTTTTTGGATGTGCAAAAACTAAAGAACAAAAAGCTATTAAAAAGGATAAAAACAAAATTTCATTAAGACTTGAAGGAATGGTTTATCCATCTAAAAAATTTACACTTTATTCTTCAGTTGATGGACTTGTAAAAAAAATTTATGTGTCAAATGGTTCAAAAGTTTATACTGATTCTAATATTACTCTTTTAGAAAATAAAGATTTAAATTTAGAGATTAAAAAATTAAAAAAAGAGATATTGCTTCTTAAAAAAAATATTTCAAATAATACTGCGTATATTAATAAAGCGTTACTTAAGATTTCAAAAAAGGAACTAAAAAGAGTAGCTAATTTAAAAGTAGTTGATGCAGCAAGTGATTTTGAACTTGATAATTATAAACGGAATTATTTATATGATTTAAAAAATTATAAAGAAAGTATAGATCAAGCAAAAGAAAAAAACAAAACTTTAAAGAAAGAATTAAATGAAAAACAAGCAGAGTTGGAAAAGTTATTAATAAAACAAAAAAATCTCATTGTTAAATCACCAATTAACGGATTTGTAACTGATTTAAAAATTTCTCCAACTATGAAGATTTTTATTAATCAAAAAATTTGTGATATTATAAATCTTGATGAAATTAAAGTAAAAGCAGGTTTGCCGCCTGGACTTTTACCTTTTGTAAAAGTAGGACAAAAAGTAAGAATAGATTTTATAACTGAGCCTCAATATTCTGCGTATGGAAAAATTTCAAAAATAAATCCTGTCATTGATGAAAAATTCCAAAATATGACTATTGAGATAACTTTAAAAAATAATAATTATCTTTTGCAACCTGGTGTAAGAGCATTAATACTTATTTATCTTTCTAAAGAAGATCAAAAAAAGGTTAAAGAATTATTTGATAGTAAAGGAGGCATTATAGAAATTCCTTCCGATATTTAATCTTTTGCCTCCATTTCCGCTATGTCTTTTATGATTTTTAGCACACTATCTGGGTTTAAGCTCATACTCTCAATGCCAATTTCTACTAAAAACTCGGCAAAATCTGGATAATCACTAGGGGCTTGACCGCATAGGCCTGAATATTTTTTATGTCTTTTTGCTCCATCTACGGCCATTTTGACCATTGTTTTGACGCCTTCATCTCTTTCATCATAATCAAAAGCAACTATTTGGGAATCTCTATCTACTCCCAATGTTAATTGAGTTAAATCGTTTGTACCAATACTTATTCCATCAAAGATTTCTAAAAATTTATCAATTAAAATTACATTGTTTGGAATCTCACACATCATGTAAGTTTTTACTTTACCAAGCCCGTTTTGAATTAAAGCATCTTTTACTCTTTTTGCTTCTTCAACTCTTCTACAAAATGGAATCATTATTACAATATTTTCAAATCCCATCTCAAATATCGCCCTTTTCATTGCCTTACATTCAAGCTCGAACCCTTCTTTGTAATTAGGATGAGTGTATCTTGCCGCACCTCTAAATCCAATCATTGGATTTTCTTCTATAGGTTCAAAATGTCTACCTCCAAGAAGATTTGCATATTCGTTTGATTTAAAGTCACTCATCCTAACGACACAAGGTTTTGGATATACACTACTAGCAATTGTTGCCACACCTTCGCTTAATGTTTTTACAAAAAACTCTTCGCCATCTCCATCAAATGGAAAGCTTAGCTCATCAATTAGTGCTTTTTCACTCTCACTTAATATTTCTGGGTGTTTAAATGCCATTGGATGGGCTTTGATGTAGTTGTTTATAATAAATTCCATCCTAGCAAGTCCTATACCATCAACCGGTAGTTTTGACAGACTAAAGGCAAGTTCAGGATTTCCTAAATTCATCATAATTTTTGTTTTAGGGCGGGGTAGTTTTGAAATGTCTACTTTTTCTACTTCGTATTTTAATATTCCATCATATACTTTACCAATTTCTCCCTCCGCACAACTGACTGTTACTTCTTGGTTTTCTTTTAGAATTTTTTTGGCATCTTTTGCTCCCACAACCGCCGGTTTTCCAAGCTCACGACTTACAATTGCTGCATGACAAGTCCTACCGCCAGTTTCAGTTACAATAGCACTGGCTTTTTTCATAACCGGTTCCCAATCAGGGCTTGTGGTATGTGCTACTAATACGTCTCCTTCTTCAAACTTTTCGGCTTCGGCCATGCTTCTTAGGATTTTTACTTTTCCACTTCCTATTTTTTCACCTACCGCATTTCCAGTAACTAAGACTTTTCCTTTTTCAAGGAGTCTGTATATTTCAAATTCGCTCACTTTTTCTTGAGAATGTACAGTCTCAGGTCTTGCCTGAACCATATATAGTTTGCCATCAATTCCATCTTTTGTCCACTCCATATCCATAGGAGTGTATTTGTTGTTTAGTTTGCTATAATGCTCTTCTATTTTTATAGCCCAGTCGGCAAGTTGTAATACATCATCATCTTCAATTGCAAATTTCATTCTTTTTTCTATTGGTGTTTTTATATTTTTTGTAAACTGTTCGGCCAGATTTGCCATCTCAAGCTTTTCGCTAAAAATCATCATTAGTTTTTTATCGCCTAGTTTTCTTTTTAGTACCGCTTTTTTGCCTTTTTTAAATGTAGGTTTATGTACGTAAAAGCTATCAGGGTCTATTGTACCTTGGACTATGTTTTCTCCAAGTCCCCATGCTGCATTAATAAATACAACATCCCTAAATCCGCTTTCAGTATCTATACTAAACATAACACCGCTGCTACCTTTGTCGCTTCTTACCATTTTCATAACTGTTACGGCAAGGTATACTTTTAGTGGGTCAAATCCGTGAGTGTATTTGTAGCTAATGCTTCTATCAGTAAAGTTGCTAGCAATACACATTTTATAAGCCCATAGTAAGTTTTCTTCGCCTTTTACATTCAAATATGTCTCGTTTTGTCCGGCAAATGAAGCTGTTGGACTATCTTCGGCGGTAGCTGAGCTTCTAACCGCCAAAGATACATCATCTCCGTATTCTTTTTTTAATTGCTTATAGGCATTTAAAATCTCTTTTTTTAAATCTTTTGGGATTTCGGCTTTTAATATTAAGCTTCTTGCCGCTTTTCCTACGTTTTTTAATTCATCAATATTGTCAGGGTTGAAGTTTTCAAAAAGTTTTTGAAGTTTTTGAGTTAGTTCGTTTGATTCAAGGTAGTGTTTATAAGCGCTTGCTGTAATTGCAAATCCGTTTGGTACGTTTACTCCAAGAGGAGTTAGGTTGTTATACATCTCGCCAAGGCTTGCATTTTTACCGCCCACCTCATCTACATCTTTAATGCTAAGGTCTTTAAACCATTTGACAAAGGCGCTCATCTTTTCTCCTTATGTTTTGTATAGCTATTATAACTCTTTAAAACTTTTATTAAGCTTAAATTAAATCAAAATTGTTGCATAGCCAATATTTAATATTCCAAGTATCAAAAGTGCAAAAAAGGCTTTTTTAGCTTTTTTGGAGCTAAAGATAAGCGAATAGATTGCTTTTAATATGTTATTGCTTCCACATGCGATTAATATGCTAGATGTAATTAGAGGTATTGAGATTTTGCTACTAAGGAGTGAGAGCACAAAAGGGTCAATATCGCTAAATCCTACTATAAATGAAAGTATTTTTAGCCCAACATTTCCATAATAAGATAAAACTAGTTTTGTGATAAACATCATAAATACAAAAAGCAAGGCAAAAACGATTGCGGTAGTGAGTTCTAGTGGATTTTTATCACTAAAATCTATATTTGAAGATTTTTTATAAAAAATAAAAGAAAAAAATGCCGCCAATAATGCGAAAAGAACTAAAGGAAATGTTAAATGTTTTGCAACTTCAAAATTAAAAATATATGCAATTATCAAAATTCTAATATACATCATAGAAGTAGCTAAAATTATCGCACTATCTAATCCATTAATGTTTTTTGCTTTTTTTGCAAATACAACTGTTGTAGCGGTTGAGCTATATAATCCTCCAAGTATAGCTGTAAGGATATAGCCTTTTTTTATAAACTTTTGAAGTAGGTAACTTGCATAAGAAATAGAAGAAATTACCACAACAACTAGCCATATTTTAAAAGGGGAGATATTTATATATTTTATTGGCTCTTTTGGAAGCAAAGGCAATATAACAAGACTTAATAATACAAATTTTCCAAATGTTTCTATTTCGTTTTGGTCGATTTTGATATGAAAGTAGTTTTTGTAATTTAGTATAAAAATCGTTAAAACAAACAAAAGTGTACTCATCCAGATGTTTTGATATATAAATATAAGCGCTCCAAAACTATAAACTATTGCCATTATTAGATATGAAATAATTGAAGTCTGTTTTTTAAAGTAATATATAAAAAACAAAACACTCAAGCCTAAAAAGCCGCTTATGTATAAAAAAATGTTGATTTTATAAAAGATAAAACCAATAATTCCTATAAATGTATAAGTTCTTGCTGAGCCAATTGGAGAGATGGAGTGATTTTGCTTAAATGTTTTTAGCTCTAAGCCAGTTACAAATGATAAAACAACTACAATTAATAAATAAACCAAATCATTTGGTACAAAATTCATATTAGTCCCATTAACTCTTTTGCAAGCATTAGCATCTGTGAATCAAGCTTGTATGGTGTATTTAGCACTTCTTCTATATCTTTTAAGTAAAACTTATCATCATAAAATGTAACAACTTTGTTTTCATTAATATTATCTAGTGCTACTTGTATAAATTCAGAGGCTCTAAGTCTTTCTATTACTGTAGGATTTCCTCCTCTTTGAATGTGGCCAAGTATTGTAATTCTTGTTTCTTTATTTAACTCTTTTTCAAAAAAGTTTTTTAGTTTTTTTGTGATGTTTAAGCCTTCGGCTACTATTGCTATTATGTATTCTTTGTTTAATCTTTTTTTTAAATTTTCAAGGTTGTATTCACTCTCAGGTATCAAACACACATCCGCCCCGTTTGCTATAGCACTGGTAAGAGCTAAATATCCACACTCTTTTCCCATTGTCTCTATTATAAAAGCCCTAGGAAAAGACCTGGCTGTATCTCTTATATTATCACACGCATCTCTTATGACATTTAATGCCGTATCAACTCCAATTGTGTATTCATTTAGTCCAATATCATTATCAATTGTTGCTGGAATTGCAATAAATGGAAACTTATATTCATCATAAAAAAGTTTTATTGCCCTAAAGCTTCCATCACCTCCTAGGAGTATTAGTTTATCAATATTGTTGTTTTTAAGGTTATTGTAGGCTTTTTGTCTATATTCTTTGAAATACCATCTTTTTGAGCGGCTAGATTTTATAATAGTGCCTCCAAGATATATAATATCTTCTACATCTTTTAAGTTGGCTTTTTTTATTTTGTTATCAATCAATCCTTCAAGTCCGTTGTAGATAAAATATGGAGTGTAGCCTTTTTGATAGGAGTATTCTACAAATTTTTTAATAGCGGGGTTCATTCCGCTGCTATCTCCACCGCTAGTTAGTATTGCTATATTCATTAAAGCTCCTTAAAGCAACTAATCCATTATATAATGTAGTTGCTTTAAGTAAGCTTAAAATTAGAATTTATTTCTAAGGATAGTCTTTCCGATTTCAACGCCCGGCTGGTTGTATGTGTTTACTTCAAGAAGTGAGCCTATTGCTGAAGTTAAAATCTCAAAATACATTATAAGCTCGCCTATGTTTTTGTGAGTTAAAGTATCCATTATTATTTCATCTACCGGGTACTCTTTGGCTAACAATGCTTCTTTTGTTGCTTCGCACTCTTTATTTATAAGTTCTTCAAAAGTGTGTCCGTTTACAAAATCTGTTGCTTGAAGGTGAGGGAGGTTAAGGTTTGGGATTTCAAGGTCTACTTCGAAGTTGTTTATTTTTAAAAACGTAATAGTTTTATGACCCATACCTTCCATTAAAAGCTGTAAAAATGAGTGCTGGTCTATTGAGCCGATATGACCAACTGGCATAATCTCTTTTCCGTTTTTTCCAAGAGACTCTCCAAAAAGCTGCACATACCACTCTTTAAAAGCGTTTAAAATAGTGGCGTATGCAAACATTACGTTTACTGGATAAATTTTGTGGTTTTTGGCAAAAAAAGCGGCTTTTTTTAGTAAATGCTCTTCTTTTTTATCAAAGAATCTATCCCTGAATTCCTTAGCTCCATCTAAAATCGGCACAATATCAACCCCCGCCGCTTTAAGAGGCACCATTCCAACGGCACTAAGAACTGAAAATCTACCTCCTACGTTTTTGGGAATGGTAAAACATTCAAGCTCCCATTCGTTTGCAAACTTCTCAAGAGGAGAGCCAAAATCGGTAATTATTTTTAAGTTTTTGGCTTTTGGTTTTAGGTGAAAATGTTTAATTACTTTTTTGAATATTGAAATAGTCTCAATAGTTTTTCCAGATTTTGATATAACAAAAAATAAAGGATTAGTTATTTCTTTAAACTTAGCAAGTAAATCGATAGGGTCTGGGTTTTCAAGAAAAATCATTTTTTTTGTAGGGAATTTGTTTTTTAGCATTTCATATATAGATTTTGTCCCAAGAGAGCTTCCCCCAATTCCTATTACAACTATTTCGGAATAATCATCAAAGCTTAAATTATCAAACCTTTTTGAAGATTCTGGCAAATGGTAATATCCAATTTCTTGAGATTCATATTCTTTAAGGACGTTTTCGTATGCTTGTTTTTGTGCTTTATTATTTTCGTATTCAAAATAAAGATTATATTTCATATATCCCCTTTTTCTTGTGATTCAAAATTATAGTAAAATTTCAGTAAAAAAAGGAAACACATGCTAAAAGATAAGGCTAAAAAAAGAGCGTTACTTAGTGTATCAGATAAAACAGGTATTGTTGATTTTGCAAAAGGACTAGTGGATTTGGGATTTGAGATTATTTCTACCGGTGGTACTAAAAGACTTCTTCAAGAAAATGGGATAGATGCAATTGATATTAGTGAAGTTACTAAATTTCCTGAGTGTTTTGGAGGAAGGGTTAAAACACTAAACCCTTACGTTCACGGCGGGATTTTATATAGAAGCGGGATTGATGATGAAGAAGCTAAAAAACTTGGAATTGAAAGAATTGATTTAGTGGCTGTAAATTTATATCCGTTTAAAGAAACGATTGAAAGAACGGATGATTTTGATGAAATTATAGAAAACATTGATATCGGCGGGCCTACAATGGTTAGAAGTGCTGCTAAGAACTTTAAAGATGTTTTAATCGTAACTGACCCAAATGATTATGACGTGGTATTAAACGCAATCAATGAAGGAAACGATACATTTGAATTTAGAAGAGATTTAATGATAAAAGCATACGAGCATACGGCGGCGTATGATAGTATGATTGCAAATTATATGAACGAAAGATTTAAAGGCGGATTTGGGGATAAAAGATTTATTGTAGGAAAAAAAGTATTTAATACAAGATACGGCGAAAACCCTCATCAAAGAGGAGCGCTTTATGAGTTTGAAGATTTTTATAAAAACCTAAGAACCCTAAAAGGTGAAGCAAGTTTTAATAACCTAACGGACATCAACGGAGCTGTAAAACTTGCTGTAAGCCTTGGAGAAGGTGCTATTACGATTATTAAACATGCAAATCCTTGCGGTGCGGCTAAAAAAGAGGATTTGGTAACAACATGGAAAAAAGCGCTTGAGTGTGACCCAATCAGTGCGTATGGAGGAGTTGTTGCGGTAAACGGTGTTGTTACAAAAGAACTTGCAGAAGAGATTAATAAAATCTTTGTAGAGGTGTTAATTGCCGGTACTATTACTGAAGAAGCGATTAAAGTATTTGAAAACAAAAAAAGAATCAAACTTTTTGACTTAGGTCAGGCAAAATTGGAAATTCCGGGAGACGTGTGGGATTTCAAACATATTGAGGGCGGATTTGTATTCCAGGATGCCGACGTGGTAACGGAAGATGAGGTTGCTGAGGCAAAATGCGTAACAAACGTTTGCGTTGAAGATAAAAGAGATTTGGAAATGGCGTGGAAAATTGCCGCTTTAACTAAATCCAACTGTGTGGCGTTTGTAAAAGATTCTCAACTTGTTGCAATCGGTATGGGTATGACAAGTAGGGTGGATGCTACTAGATGTGCGGTTGAAAAAGCAAAAAGCCTTGGTCTTGATATAAAAGGCGCATCACTTGCAAGCGAAGCATTCTTCCCATTTAGAGATAGTGTAGATTATGCAGCTGAGGTTGGGGTAAAAGCCATTATTCAACCAGGCGGGTCAATCAGGGATGATGAGGTAATAGAAGCTGCAAACGAAGCTGGAATTGCAATGTACTTTACAGGAAAGAGACATTTTCTTCATTAATTTTTCTGTCTCTTTTCATTAAAAAATAATGAAAGGAATATCATGAGCGTACTTGTTGAATTTGCTATGTTTCCAACCGATAAGGGTGAGAGCGTAAGTGAGTATGTAAGCAGAATTATTAAAATGTTTAAAGATAGTGATATTCCGTATGAACTAACTCCCATGGG
>Ga0256843_1002322_pt1 | contig 14008 bp, 6 predicted proteins | sample AlvinellametaG_FD_191572 | JGI IMG/M metagenome (GOLD analysis project Ga0256843, IMG submission 191572) | Pompeii worm associated microbial communities from hydrothermal vent at the East Pacific Rise, Pacific Ocean - Alvinella | ecosystem: Host-associated > Annelida > Integument > Unclassified ... | reverse complement strand
ACGTAGATTCTTTAAAAAATACGAACTATTTAAATCTAAACGAAACATCAATCTACGTTCACAAAAACGATTTAATAAATATACCTTCTCTTGCTAGATTTTTAACATTGGAAAGTTTTTTAAATTCAGATAAGATTGACATAAGTAATCATCATAACAAAATACAAATTATTCACACTATTATGTTTGATAAAAAAGTTCTCATTGAAAAAAATAAGGTATTGTATTTCGACTTTTTCAAATTACTTCCTATTTATCAAAACATATTTACAGCAAATCAAATATTTTCCGATTATTCAAAACAACACGAATTAATTTATGGGTTAGAAGTTATTTCATTAGATAAATTCACTGATACCGAATTAGACATATTATATAAAGCATTTATGAACAATGTTAACAGACTAGAGATTCATAGAGAAATTTATATTGAGCCAACTAAATTCTTAAAAGATATTAGTTATGATGTACATTCGTTTACTAAAATAAAAGATGTTAGACAATTTGTATTAACTCAATTTAAAATATATTTATCAACTCAATTAGGATCTATACCATTTAATAACGAATTTGGATCAATCATAAAAAAACTATTACAAAAGAAATCAACACAAGACGTTTTTGATTTAATAGAAGATGAAATAAGAAGCTTTGTCGCTGGATTAAATAGTGTATATAAATCTGATGAAACGTTTAGCGTTAAAGTGGATAAAATTCAAATTGAGGAAAATACCCGCGGATTTAGTATTGTTGTTAATGTTTATGTATTTTTAATTATAAATGAAGAACCTTTTAATTTTTCATTTGACTTTACTACTAAAAGGACCGAATAATGTTAAATTTGACAAATGAAGAAGATAGACATTACGGTTACTTAAAAGAATATTTATCACATACAACTCATTTTCTAAAATATTCTTTTGATTCTGCGTCATGTTCATTTTACCACCAAAATATAGAATTATCTACGTTTGATGAAGTAACATCTTCACATTACGATTTAAACCAAAAAAATAGAAACGAATTCAGATGGGACATTTACCATTTGACTCCAATTTTTGCAGGTAATTCTTTTACTTCTAATATATTGTTTGATCCGCAACAATTTGGATTATCCACAGACTTATCTACACAAATAAATATTTTTACTATTGAGAAACCATTAGAACAAGATCTTATTAAATTTTATTCACCTATAAGTGAATTAATGGTGTTTGAAGTTTCTGGTGTTAATCATTCTTTTCTTGTAGAAGATGATTTACATTTATACAATTTAAATATTCGGAAATTAAATATAACAAAAGAACGATTGGATTCTGAATATATAATAAATAATAATTTTTATTATATACATGAAATAAATAAGTATATTGATTATGATAAATATACACGGTTTTTAGGAAAAGAAAAAGTTGAATTGCGTTTAAATAAAAAATACAATGATTTTTTAGCATTATATGAATTATCTGAAAATGACAACTTAGCATTGTACGAAACTATGTCTAAAATGTTATCAACTAAACTTAAAATTATAAACAAAGACAAAATAAGTATAACAGAAATTGATTATGATACACTTACAGAGGATGTAAAGTATTTATATGATTTATATAGTTAAAAGGAGGTAACTGTGACAAATAAATTAATTGTAACTGAAGAGTCACTTAACAGATATGTAGATAAAATAATGCAGTTACCTATCTTCACAAAATATGATAATGATATTTCAAAAGACTCTATGGAAGTTTTTATTAAGAGTATTCTGAAGTATCTTTATCTCGATATACCTGCTGATATAGTGTCTTTTTTTGAAAATAATAATGAAACAGAAAAAATCATTAACTATTTCTTTATTTCATTAGGTATAGAAAAAGAATCTGTAGCCGAATTAGATTACAATACGAAGTTAAGGTTAATGTCTGAAGTTATCAATACTATGCGGAAAAAAGGTTCGAAACAAGTAGACGAAACATTTATTTTTATAATGGAATCTTTATTTTTAAACGTTAACCTTTATCATATAGTTGTGAATAAAAATCAAAACAATGAACTTGAATATGTATTTGTACCATTTGGCGAAAGATACAAATCTACAAAAAGTTTACCTACAAAGAAGGGGTCTATATTTACAGCCAAACATTGGGTATCTTTAGAAGATTTTGAACATATAAATATTTTTCCATATTATACAAACATGGTTTATTACGATTTTGGAAACGTGTATAGAAAAAGTATTTACGATTGGTCCACTATAAGACACGAAGCTGGACAAGAACCGATTTTCAATTTAATTCCCATTCAAGATACAGAAGATAATACTTTGTATGAAATCCCATTTGACGTTGACGATATTTTATTTATAGAAGTTGATGATATGATACAAACTTTTAATCAATGGGAAAAAGTAGACAATAATCATTTTCGTTTAGTTGCTCCCCATAATAATAGAATTAAAGTTATTGGGTTATCTAAAAAGGAATTCAAATTTAACGTTTACGGATCTATTATTGATGAACATACAGTAGAATTTGATGGAAGAATTAATGTTAATGATATTTTATTCTATGTTATTAATGGTAAAATTCAACACAACTTAAATGTTTACGTAGAACCCAGAAATACATTACCGAACGCTCCAATTCTACCACACAAAGTAACATTCGACATAGATTTAAACCCATACGATATCGTTGTTGCGGTTGGTATAAATAATAATTCAGATTTGGAATTTGTTGAATGTTCGTATAATGGTTTAACTATAACACCAGTAAAAGAAGTTGATTTAAACAATATTGTGTTTCTCGAAGTAGATGATAAAGTGCAGTTTAACGAAGTAATAGAAACGAGAACTGATGGTAATATTACATTAACATCAGATAACAATATAAACTCATCTGTGAATATGTTGGTTTATAAGAAATATAGAGAAAGTACAGAATTAAATGAAAAAGTCTGGTACAAATGGGATGGAGACGAATTAAATGTACTCCGAACAAACTTATATAAATACGATGAAGGATATCAACTATTAAAAGGTAATGCTCTTCAAATGAGTAATGGTAATTGGGTTTGGGTTGTATATGCTATAGATGGTTATGGGACACAAATCAATGTGGATAGTTACGGTAATGAATTTATAGGTATATCTTACAATATGAGTTCTCCAAATTATTCATTATTGGATACCTCTTACATTCCAAACGATCTTTTAATAACCAAATATTTTTTAGAAATAAATCAACCAGATGTGGATATTTTGTGGTCTGATAAGTATTATAATATTTTGGTAGATGATTTACCATATCTGTTTACTTATTTACGATTAAAATACAGTAATGTAAAAGATGATGATTTATTTAAAATAACCAATTATCATTATATAAAAAACGTAAACGATTTAGATAAGTTTAATGATATATACGATAAAATTTCAACAAATAATGTAGATAACGTTCATGAAATATATAATGATTGGTTAAGACTATATGGCTCTAACTTACCCACAGAATTTTTAAATACTTTTGAATTAGAAATATATTTGGAAAATAAATATCCTAAACTAATTCACGCTATAGTAAATGAAGGATTTAACGGTATATATCATATAATGCAACTATTTCATGTATTAATAGACAGTGATTTAGTATCTCCAGAATATAAATTTTTACAAATCAACTATTTATATGACGAAATGTATAGTATCATATCAGTTGACAAAATTTACAAACAATTAGTTGCTCCTATAACTGCGTACTTTTCGAAATATTTGTATCCAATTTACAGAGAAAATATATTAAAAATGGATGATACGTTAAGTATTAAGAACTTATTTAACAGCATGTATCTTAACGACAAAACAAACATTCATATTCTTAGTAAAAATTTTGATTTTGATATAACTCGTATAGAAGATAGACGTAAGTTTAATTGGGAAAGAACAGAAAAAGACGAAATAAAATACAATTATTTAGATTGGATTCGTACTAATACCACAGATAAATTCTTTTATATAACAAGGGAGAATACACACGAACTTGATTTAGGGTTACATAACAAAAATGACATACTTATTGTTTATGTAGATGATGTGTGTTTAGATATTAACCAATTAAATATTTCCTACAATAAAATATTATTTCCTGAAACTTATCAAAATGTAATAGTGATTGGATTAAATCAGAATTTCAGTGACAAATTGTATAACAAAAAAGTTATCCAAAAAGAGTATAAAATATCTACTTATGATTCGTTATATTCTCATTACTTCTTAGTTATTAATAATAAAATATACCAAGAGAAATACGATATAGATTACATAACGAATACTATTGAATTATACGAAAAATTTGAAGATTCGGATATTAGATTAGTTGGTGGTTTAGACGGGTTTGTGTTCGAAACTTTAATAATAAACAATACCGGGAAATTTCAAACAAAAACTGATATTAATAAAGATGATATTGTGTTTATTGTAATAGATGGGGTGTTGTATAACCCTAATGATTATATTACTAGCGTAAATTTTAACGAAATTGTTTTAAACGATACAACTATCAATAAAATAAGTTTATTATATTATGGTAAAAATGATATAGAACAAATTGAAATAACGGAACAAAAACATACAGACTATAGTATTATGGAAAATGAGCAATGGTTGTATTTTTTTAATGATAAAGTGTACCCAAGTGATTTTGGAACACCTATATTTGATAATAGTATATATACAAATGAACCAATTTATTCCAATGAGGTTTATTCAATTAACAAAATACAAGGTTCATTCTCATATTATCCTAGTCGAATAGAAGTTTATGGTAATTCAAGTTTATTGATTTTTGATAATCAAGTTCCGTTTTTGGAAAAAGACATATACCTTTCCGGGTTTTCACATTTAAATCAAATTTTTCAACTAGATAAACATATCTTGGAAGTAAATAATAATTCATTAAAAGTTGATTTTATTGTAAACGATATCAAAGATTTTGTATTATTTGGTGTGCGATCCAATTTAAATTGGAAAGTATTTGAGCTAGAACTTCAAAATGTGTATACCAGAACGCTTCCGAAAGAAATAGATTCTAATTACCCTATTGTTGTATTTGGAGATCAAACTCCTATAAAAAATTACGTTATAAATTACCACAACAATACAATAACAACTAAAGAAATATATGATAAAGTTATGGTTCTCGGTGTAAACAAACATACAATTTATGAACCATTCACTTCTTATGTTTCTACTCCTTCCTCTAATTCATACCCTGTATATGATTCAAGAAAAGTTAGATTAGTCTATACTGAAAACGAATTTATTTTGAATTATGTGAAGAAGCCGGAAGCAATAGAATATGATTCAATAGACCCGTTAACTATCATTGAAAGTAAATATAGTTTGATGTTTACAAAAAGCGACTATTTAAAATTTAATGAGTTTAAACCAAACATCAATAATCCATTATTAACAATAATAGATGGTAATATATGTAAACCAATTTATGAAAATTACAAATGGATTGTACCAACTTCCTTTTTTAACAAATATGGATTAATCCAGATAGATGCTAATATTGTAACTCTTGGTGAAGAATATGGTTCGAATTTTATATCTGAAAATATAGAATTAGATGAAAATGGTTTTGGTATTGTAACAGATATTTATCCAAACGAAATAGTGCTTTGTATTATAGATAATAAGATTTACGATGCCGAAATAATAGAAAATATCGAATATAAAGTTGGAAAAATAACATTAAGTTCTCATCCAAATAAAGAAATAATAGTGGTTGGTTATAAGAAATTAAATGAAGGTATTTATTATGATGGAATAACTTATTCTACAGATAACGGTTATGTTACAACGGATGATTTTATTACAAATGAGAATAGTCTTATATTAGATCACGAAATAAGCAAAATAAAAGATAAGTTGAAGTTGGGATATAAAAATGAATATAGTGTAAAAGGTAACCCGACCGCGACTACTGTAGAATTTTTAGATACAAATATAAAGATAGAGTACGATGATATTATAATGTTCATTATAGACGACGTTGTATTTCCAAAAGAGGAAATCGTAGAAGAAGTAAGAAACAATGTAATAACAACAAAACAAAATCTTGAGGATATGGAAGTTGTATTAGTTGGGATAACGAATAATCCTGGATATAAATTATTACTTGGACTAGATGATGGCGATTTCACTGTATTCCCAGATAACACCAATATGAATACAACCTTATATTTTGTGGCAAACAATAAATTTATACCTCCTTATAAAATAGAACACAATAGAAATTATGTGAAAAATATGGGGTTAGGATTAAATTATATTATTGCACAAATTGATGATAAAGATGTTTTAGAATACAATAATAAAAACATAATAGGACTGGATTTAGATGGTAGATTTAAGCCGACAAGCGAGATATCTAGTAAAACAAAAAGTTCAATATATTTAAAAACTCCATATACAAAGTATGGGTTCGTATTAACTACAGACGATGATATGATTGAAACACAAACTAACTTAGGTTTAGAATACAATGTCACATATAATTCCGATTTTAATGATATTGTCGGGTTGATTATTAATAGTAAATTATATTCAAAAGATATAATAACTGATGTTAATGACAAAACGTTAACGTTGTCTGTAAATGTGAATAACACTGAAGTAACGTTGATTTATGGTTCTCCTTATTATCAAGTAAGTGAAGCACCGTTAAATATCAACACAGCTACTTATAGTGTCGCCACAAATTTTGATAATATATTGCTAATAACGTCTGACACACATTGTTATGTAAAAGAAAAATGTGAAATATCTGTAAAAGAAAAAACTATAAGATTACCATTTGATGATACATCTGAAAAACTTTATATTTTACACTATCTTAACACAAATAAAGTCTTATATAAAAATAAACCATTGTTTGGTGTAATAAAAGATAACGAACTTTATTTTGATTATATTATTAAAGATGGTTATGTTTTATTACAAGAGCCATATATTAACAATGTAGAATTGATTGAATTTGATGAAAAAATAGAATGTATTTCGGCACACAAAATAACAGATTCTACATTTAAAGTTGATTCTGACATACATAAAATCATAGGTGTAGTTGCTAACAATACGTTATATAATCCTGATGATATTATTTATGAAATACTAGATAATGTGATCACTACAAAATTTTCTACAAATATTGATAAATTGATATGTAGTGTTGGTTCAGAATTCACATTAACTACTGGAACAATTGATAAGAACGAAGTTCGATTTGAAACAAAGTATGACCTAAATAGTATATATTTATTTAAAATAAATGGAAACTACCAATTACCAAAAAATACTAATTATACGGTTAAGGACAATTATTTGGTGTTTGATTCCAATGTTAATAGTTTAGAGGTTCTTGTTAAACTCAAAATAAAAAATAACGTGGTAAAAGTTCGTGATTATAACAAGATTTTATTTATGAAAGAAAATAACAAAATAATAACAAAAGAAAATTATTATATCTCTGATGATAATACCACATTGTATTTAAAAGAAAAATATAATACTGGATTGATAATTTATTATACAAATATTGTCGGGGAAAAATATGTAACTATTGGTAAAACAAATGATCAAATAATACGACTTAATGATGTCGAACTAGATGATATTTATTTAATTGAAAACGATGGAATTTATTATAACCCATCAGAAATAATAAGTGGTTTCACAGATAATGAGTTAACACTAAATCAACCTCTTCTAGATACAAAAATATATATCTTGAAAAATCATATATTAAAATATGAAAAAGGGGAAGTAAATGAAAATGTAGTTACCTTTAGTGGATCAATAGACTTATCTAAAATCGAATATTTTATTTATAATAATGATATGAAAGGTAAAACTTTCCATAAAGATATAACGATAGATAATAACACAGTGACTTTCCCATTTAACATTACATCCGGAATAGGTGTACTTGCGGAAATTAAAAAGTAAAGGTTTTTTGATGATTTTTAAAGAAAAGCATAGAATAAAAGACCGTCCGTTAGTATCTGAAATTATAACAGGTAATGTGGATCAGGCCCATGTACAAAATAAAAGTATCATTGGGCTTGGTACTATACTGATGAATAATGAAAAAGTAGACACATTTCAAAATTTGGTTACTTTACAGGGCCGCGAATTTCTTGCATCAAGAATTACTGGTGTGTCCGCAGGTACAAAGGATTGGTCGAATTATAAATTGGCATATTTTAGAGTAGGTGATGGTGGAGCCGATCCTCTTAATCCTAATACGAGATATGGTCCATATGATAATGACGTGGATTTATTCAATAAGATTAAATTTACTGAAACTGAAATTAATTCGGACACAAATGATTATAAATATATGGGTGAAGGATATGACAAGAAGATTGATGATATTGTTATAGAATTAGAAACTCATCACATACATACTTCTACTAATGATATATATGTGCAAAATTATACCTCTATTAAAAACACATTAGTAATTGAAGATTATGAACCTATAAATGATCCGTTTGGTTTTAACGAGGCGGCATTAGTGGCATACGAATTTGATAGTGATAACAAACCCATAGATAATACAGGGATGGTTATCGCAAGATTTACAACAAGTACAAAAGATATGAACGACGACAAACTCACAATTGAATGGTTTGTATTAGTGTAATAAATTAGGAGAAAGAATATGACAAGAGTACCAAACATACCAGCTGTGTCTAGTAGCATAGTTGAAAACTCTTTTACTGCTCCCGTTTTTAGTAACGGACGAACAGTTCTGATCCCTTTTATTTCAAAATATGGTAAAGAAGAAATTTTGGAATATTATGGAACAGATGAAGTAAAATATAAACTTGGTAGTGAGAACAGTAAACGTTATGGTAAATCTTTACAATACGTTAATACTTATCTTAGGATACCAAATGTAAAAATTATCGGTAAACGTCTATGTTCTGCAAATGCAACGTTAGCTAACTTTTTAATTAAAGATAACGGTTCAAATGCAGACACAATTATAACTAAACCGAATGTTGTAGATATTGACGCAGAATTGTCAAATGATCAAAATAACTTGATCATAGCTTATGGTTCTGGTAGAGGTGAAGGTTATAATGATTTATATATTGATTTCAATCATGATTTAGATATGGAACTATTTTATTCTGATGATGAAGGAAAACCATTATATAAATTTAACTTTATTACAGCAGATGTTTATGAAAAAACACCTAATGGATTGGTTAGAATTGCAACTGATTTGAAATTCTCATTGATTGATAATGACCCAGATACAGATTCTCCGATAACAAATCCAAGAACAAATTCGAGTTTATATATTAATGATGTTTTTGAAGACAATAATGAATTTATAAAACTTAAGTTGAATGAAGAGAAACAATTAGAAATAAATAGTATTATAAATATTGATAAAGTTTCTAATAAAGCGCCAGTTATTGCAGAAACAAATGGATTTGGTATCAAAACAGGAAGATATTTTAAACTTGAAGAAGTTGATCACGAGTTAAGAATATTTGGTATTGATCCCGAAACTGTTGATGAAAATAATGTTGTATTAAATATACCTGTTAATAAATTCGTTAGTGGGAATACCGCCAAAATTGAGATATTAAGTGCTCCTAAAATTGGCACGTTAAGAATTAATAATAGTGAAATAACTGTTGACAAAAAAGAGGACATCCCTACTGATGTAACAGATGAATTATATTATGTTATCAAAGAAGGTAATATTTATCGTTATAACGGTGCAACTTTAATTCAAATAAAAAGTAATAAATATTATGATGAAAAATCTTTATTCCCATTAAGTGGTTTAGAAGGAACATTATATGTAGATAAAAGTACAGGCGACCGCTATATATGGGATGTGACTACAACTGATTATGTGAAAATAAAGACAAATACAACCGGAGATTCTGTAACAGATTATATCGTTGATGGTAATACTGCATTTTATAAATTGGAAGCTGATGCGTCTGGTACAAAATTAGTATTTGAAAATAATTTAGACGCAGAACAACCAACTTCATATGACTTTGTAAGATATGGTCTTTTTCATAAATTAACATCTCCTAGTGTAAATGAATCTGAATACAATGGTAAATTACAATTACAAAATGGTTCAGACGGAGATTTAGTTGATGCAAACGGAAGATACAATGTAGCAGAAGCAAAATCGTTAATTATTGGTTTTTATAATGATACAGAAGAAATTAAAGAAATTCTATATCCGAAATATGATTTTGACTATTTAATTGATACTGAAGTTGATTATGATATTGGAATGGCATGTTCTAATCTTGCTCAAAATTTAGGTACGGCATTATCCATTATTGGACTTCCTTACGCAAATAGTTATGATGATGATATTGAAGTAAGAGAAAAAATCATATACATGAGTAATATGCATGCAGCTATTTATTCGGGGCAACATAATACCAAATTTTATGATGTTAACCAACAAAAATATACGACCATGCCACTCAGTTATTTTGCTTTACAAAATCATTTAACAGTAGATAATACAATGTCTATCACTGAACCTGTCGCTAATACTGATAAAGGTGCTATGTTGGTTTCTGGTTACACCGCATCTTATGAACCATCTAGTTTACAATTAGAAAAGTTAAGACAAAGACAAATCAACACATTAAATATCGAAAAAGATGGTATTTATTTGTTAACTCAAGAAACAGCGTATAAACGTAATGGTAAATTAAGTAAAATAAATAATGTGAAAACTCTCCATAGAGTAAGAAAAGATTTACCTGCTCTACTTAAAGATTTACTACAATTAAAATCTACAAGTAATATTATAAACGAAGCGGTTAAAAGAACAGAATATTATATGGAAAGATGGACAGTAAGAGAAGATAATCTAATTGACGGTATCTTTGAAGAAGTTGTGGTTACTCCTCATTTTGATGAAGCAAGTAATACATTATACTTATATCTTAATGTTAAATTTATTGGTATTATTGAGCGTATTAATATACCAATCATTGTAAAATAATAAAATAGGAGAAATTGATTATGGGAAAATTATTCGAACCAATCGGATACCGTAATGATTCAGAAATAGATACCAATAGATATAGTGGGGGTGCAAATTCAAAAACACACTCCGCGGTTAAAGGTTATTTTTATGTTCTGTTTTCATTACCTAACACTCTTTTCGGTCAAAATTATAACGCAGATTATGCACAAAATCATTTACTAACAAATGCAATTCAGTTTACACCACACGGTGACGCACAAATGAATATTGCTGAAGAAAAAGGTATTGGTGGTGTTACTGCTAACTTCCTTACTGGTGTTTCTGGAACAAATGAATTTAATCTTACTTTTAGAGAAAGACACGAGTTACCAGTATGGAAAACCTTGAATATTTGGGGAAGTTATATGAATCCATTTCTTGGAGCATCGTGTGTTGCTAAGAATTTTGATGGTAGTGAATATAAGGGAATAGCAATGGTTATCCAAACAAAACCAGTTGCTAGAGGAAATGGTGTAGAATGTACATCTAATAGTTGGTCTGAAAGTGATTTATTACAAGTTTACATTTATGACGGTGTATTTCCTACCATAAGACCCTCTTCTGTATTTGATAGTAGTATTGAAAGTAATGAGTTAATTCAGCTTTCAGTTCCATTCAAATTTGACGGAGAACCCTTAAGTATTGCAAACGAAGGAGTTGCAGCTCAAGCAGTTCAAGTTTTAAATAATATGGATGCATTTAATAAAACTTCTAAAAAATATACAGAACTATTGGATAAAGCGGCTACATTATAAAATAACATTTGGTGTCCTTCGGGGCACCTTATTTTCACACATATTTAAACATAGTTTTTAGGTATTTTTGAAAATAAGGAAGGAATAAAAATGACAAAAGAATATGTAGGAATAATAATAGATGATAAAGATCCTCAGAAATTAGGACGATATAAAGTCAAAATTCCAGAATTATTTATGACTGATGATGAACATGCTGGAATATGGGCACTAAACAAAGTGGGAAATTACCAACGATACAAAAAAGGAAATAAAGTTGTAAGTGCTGGTACATATTTTCCTTTAAAAAAAGATATGATGGTAAAAGTTAAAACCTTTACTGACTCATTAATTTATGCGGAAATAACAGAATTAGTTTCGAGGGATAAGATACCAACAAAGGCAGAAGGTAGAGACACATACCACCAGGTTATCAAAACTGAAGATGGTACTTTTTGTTATTATGATGAAAAGAAAAAGTTATTTAGTTTGTTTGTAGATTGGGGTTCCCAGGCATATATGATCCATAAAGACAAGATGGAATTTTATTCTGGGGAAAATATAAATAACGGAACTCGTGGAGTAAAAAAGAAAAAAACTGTATTCAAAATGACACCCCAAGGGTATACTATATCAAACGACAATTCTTTTGTTGAACTACAAGATAATGTGGTTGAAATGCGAGTTGCGCGAGATACTTACTTTAAGATGCATAAAGATGGTATCGAAATGTATGGTAAAAAAGTGAAATTACATGGAACAGAAGAAATAAATATTTATAGTGGTAAACTTGTGCGAATACAAGGTGAAGATGAAATGCATATTCTATCCAATGAAACGAGGATAACAGGTTATCAAACTGCTTTATTGGCTTCGAATTTTGTTAAAATAAATGGCGCACATCATATTTACCAAGTGTCTGATAATAACCACATAATATCTAAAAAATTAACGGAAATGAGTTCTAATGACATAGATATGAATAGTAAAAAATTGAATATAACGAATACAGCTACATCTATGGATTCAAAAATTGTTGGTATAACTGGAGTATTAGCTACCGCAAAACCTGCCTTATCACCTAAATTTAAAGATACAGGTGCTGGTACTTCTGTTGCAAATTCTACTAAATCCACGTGTAATTCTTCTGTTAAATCAAAAAAACAACAAAGAAAAGCCAAAGATACTTCGTGTTTATCCACAAATAATAGAGAAGCTGCAAAAAATAATTGTTGTAAAAATGAATGTAACATAGCAGAAAAAGCAGATAAATGTGAGAAACCAGATAGGGCTATGCCAGACAATGCTTGTCATAATGTGTCGTTAAATGTTACAGACGCATGCAAATATGATTCAGATGAATGTAACGCAAAACGATTCAAATGTTAAATAAAAGGATAACTTCATGGTAGTAAATCCAACTACAGCGGATATGAAAAATATAACAGATATTTCATTCCAACCGTTTTCTAGGAAACAAAGTGATTTAAATTACTATATTGCTCAAAGTTTGAGAATATACGGAAAAACATTAGACACCTCAAATGAACCAGTTTCATGTTACATTAGGGGGTTAGAAATAACAGATAATGGGAATACAATTTTAATAGAACCTGGGGTTGTTTTTGCGAATAATTCTATAATTATTTTGAAAGATCAGGTTCAATTAGATAAACCGTCTATTACATCACCAACATATATTGTTATAAAGTACGAATATATTGAAGCATGGGAACCAGTTATTCCAGAAATAAAATTCGTAGAAAAAATTAATTATGATAAAAACACTGAAGCTATATTTGGGGAATTTGATAATACTGGTAACTTAATTTTATGGGATAATAAGAAACGTCAAGAAGAAGCAAGAAATGTTTATGGTTTTTTATCTGATATTTATACAGATCAAGTTTTTGTACCAGAATCAACATGGCCATTGTCTTCAAAAGCAGTCCATTCCATGTTAACTGGTATTATTCAAAATCCACCTATGTTTTATGGAATTATAGAAAATAATACGCTTTCTATTGTGGATTTTAACGGTGTAAAACAAACAGAATCATTAAGTAATTCTTCAATAACAGATATTGTTACTGCATTTAGGAATATAGTTTCAAATACATCTAATTTCCCAAATATAACAGGGTTTCTCGTAAATGATTTTTGTTTAACATTCACGTGGAG
>Ga0256843_1002321_pt1 | contig 14015 bp, 12 predicted proteins | sample AlvinellametaG_FD_191572 | JGI IMG/M metagenome (GOLD analysis project Ga0256843, IMG submission 191572) | Pompeii worm associated microbial communities from hydrothermal vent at the East Pacific Rise, Pacific Ocean - Alvinella | ecosystem: Host-associated > Annelida > Integument > Unclassified ... | reverse complement strand
TAAGGAAAAAGAGGGCTACTTTTTTGGATGAATGGCACAAATCTGGCACAGTCAATAATCCAACATATAGTAAAGCCTTTAAAATAGGAGCAAACTAGTGAAAATACGAGTCTATTACGAAGATACAGATGTAGGTGGTGTTGTATACCATTCGAACTATTTAAATTTTTGTGAAAGGGCACGAAGTGAAGCTTTTTTTCAAAAAGGGGTAACACCTGTACTTGAAGATGGTCATTTTGTTGTCAAAAAGATAATAGCAGATTTTTTTATGAGTGCTCGTCTTGGAGATGAACTTGAAGTTGTGAGTAAACTCATAGAGATGAAATCGGTTTCTTTTTCTTTAGAGCAAACAATTTATAAAGAAGGAAAAAAGCTTTTTGTTTTGGAAATTGTTCTTGTTTATATCTCTTTTGAAGGGAAGGTAAAGCGTTTAGATACAGAGACAAAAGAGTTTGTTTTGTCTCTGTTTGAATAATATTTAATCTGTATAGGGTGTAAATTTACTTACGGATGGTTTTAAAAGCTCAATACTATAGTGCATTTGATGGTTTTCTAACGGGATAGGGTATTTTCTACTTTCCCCTGTCATAAGACTATAAAAGTAATCCACACCAACAGTTGTTGAGTAGTTAATCCAATCATAAACTATATCATTTCCAAGTAAAGCATTTGTTTCTATTAAAAGATTATTGTGAAGTGTTAGAGAGTTGGCTACAATCATATGTTTTCTATCTACATATTGTGTCATTGAAAGTAGAAGAGGGTTATAGTTTATTTGTGTTGAGAGAATATTCGTTGCATTTGTATCATAGAGTGTTAATTGTGATAAAATCATACCACTTTTTATGATAGGTGTATTGATAAAGAAACTACCATGAACAATGCGCTTGTTCTTTTTGAGATAAGGTTCAAGATTTGTTGTTTTTCTTGATAGAAAATAGGGGATAACTCTTTGTGAACCTGTTTGCATTGTAAAAGTTTCTTTTTGATAGTTAGCTAACCTATGTCCAAGAGAAGATTTATCAGAAAAGATAACAAGAGGTGTTGTCGCTTTTTGTAAAAGCAGATCACTTTGTTGACGATAATCTATTCCTCCAAAATTAAGGTATGGTGAAGATGTATTAACATCTTTTTTATTGATAGTTGGAAAATAGATAGAGAGTTGAGGGTCTAGGGCTATAACATTGTTTACCCCTTTTGTTGTAAAAGGTGCAATGATATGTGTAAAACCATCTTCTTGTATAGTGTTGAGTGCTGTTTGTATATCTTCTTTATTTTCAGAATCTATGTTATAGCTTTTGAGCATAAATGGGTTTCCTGTATCAAGAAGATAAGCAAAACTTGCATTTGTTGTGGTCGCAGCATATTTACCTATTTTTTTTGATGGAAGAAGCATCGCAATTTTTAACATTGCATGAGAGTTAAATGGTGCCATATTAAAAAGGGTCATATTGATATTTCGCGCTTCTTGTAGTGTTTCATCATCTAAAGGAACATTACCGTAGGATAAGAATGAGAAAATCATATTGTCATCTACATATTGTTGTAAACACTCTTGTGTACATTCATAGGGATCTAAGTTTTGTATGTATGTTCGAGGAAGTGGAATATCTGAAATAATGAAACTTTGTGCCAATATAACAATCGGCAGAAGAAGGAAAACCAGTTTTTTCATGAAGCAACTCTTTGTTGAATTAGTTCGGAATGATACCTATAGATAGGTAAGAGAGAGTTTAAAAAACTCCATCTCTTGTGAGAAAAAAACAAAATATATTTGAGAGTTTCATAGTTTCTTGTTTTCTAAAATAGGTTAAAATAGAGATAAGATTCAAAAAAGGTGAAAAAGTGGAGAAAAAAGAAGCTATAGTTTTGTTAAATATGGGAGGACCAAACAATCTTAATGAGGTAGAACTCTTTTTAAAAAATATGTTTGCTGATAAAAATATTTTAACAATGAAAAGTGGATTATTACGAAAATTTATAGGTTCTATGATTGTTTTTAACAGAACAGAACAAGCACAAGAAGTATATGAAGCTTTAGGTGGAAAATCTCCCATTGTTGGACATACGAAAAATCTTGTAGCAAAATTGCAAAAAAAGGTTTCAGATGGAGTGATTGTAGATTTTGCCATGAGATATACTCCACCTTTTGCATGTGAAGTTGTTGAAAGATTGCAAAAAGAAGAGATAGAAACTATATACCTTATACCTATGTATCCACAATACTCTACAACTACAACGAAATCCTCTTTAGAAGATTTTGAAGAGTGTTATCATAAAAGTGGTGGTGAAGCACTCATAAAAGAGGTCAAACACTATTTTGAAAATGAGAACTATAATCGTGCTATTATAAAAAGTATTCAAGAGAGTATAGCAGATGCAGATTATAAAGATTTTGATATTGTTTTTTCAGCACATGGACTTCCTCAAAAAATCGTTGATGCTGGTGATGTTTATGAAAAGCATATTCAAAAACATGTGAAAATTTTAGAAGCAATGATGCAAGAGCAACAGATGAATTTTCATAAAGTACATCTCGCCTATCAATCAAAGGTTGGTCCTATGAAATGGTTGGAACCTTCTCTTGAAGATAAACTGAGAACAGTTCGGAATAAGGGAGTTGTTATTTTTCCAATAGCCTTTACCATAGATAATTCTGAAACAGTTTTTGAACTTGATGTAGAATATCGAGAGATTGCAAAAGAGTTGGGATTTTTGGAGTATCGTGTATGTAAATGTCCAAATGACAGTGATGAATTTGTAGATGCGTTATATGAGATATATACAAGGATGCAGTGATGCAAAAAATAGTTATTTTTGATATGGATGGAACTCTGATAGATTCGAAAAAAGATTTAACTATCTCTATCAATTATGTTCGTTCTTGTCATCATAATCTACCCCCTTTAAGTGAATCTTTTGTGGTGGAAGCTATTAATATGCACGAGCGTAATCTGCCTAAACTTTTTTACAACACACAAACTTATGAACAAAGAGATAGAGATCTTTTTGAACATCATTATAAACAGCAGTGTACACAACATTCACATCTTTACAAAGGTATTTATGAAATGTTGGAGCTTTTTGAAGAGCATGGTATTGTGATGGGAGTTGCTACAAATGCACCGACACTGTTTGCAAAAATAATGTTGCAACACTTACATGTAAGCGATAAATTTAAAATTATTGTTGGAGCAGATATGGTTGCAGCTTCTAAGCCAGATCCTGAAATGATTTATAAAATACTTCAGGTATGTCATTATGATGCCACTTGTGATAAAGCTTGGATGGTTGGTGATAATTCTAAAGATATTGAGAGCGCTCAAAAAGCAGGAATTCAAGCTCTATTTGTTACTTGGGGATTTTCCTCGTATAATGAAAATTTTGATACTGTATCTTCTGTAGAAGAACTGATAACAAAGGTGATGAAAGAGTGATTTTGGCATAAAATATGCTACAATACAAGGAGAAAGGATATAACAATGTTTGATATAGATCTGTTAATAGCTTTTTTCCTTATGAGTGTTTTGTTTTTGCGTCAAATTGTCATTTTAAAGCAGCCAAATAAGATTGATTATGCACCTCTTGTCCTTGGTATTGGTGCTATTAGTAGTATTATTCATTTTATACTCCATCCAGAAAATTCAAATCTTGTTTTATTATTTCGTGAATCTTTCATACCTATTCTTGTTGCGTTTATTTTATATCTTATTATGAATATTTTACATCAAACACAAGCTTCTATGAGTGCAAAGGCGCAAGAAGCATTTACACAAACTGTTGCTTATGAACTTTCTCAACTTCAAGAGTTTTTACTTGAGTTGGAAAATCGCATGGAACATACTCAAGAGATGTCAAAAAAATCACATGATGATATACGAGAAAAATTTCTTAAAGATATTCAAATTTTAGATACAGTTTTAGAAAATCAAAATAAATTTTTATATCGTTTTAAAGATGTTGAGAAGTGGCATCAAGATGTTCATGAAGCTTTTAAATATTTTAGTGAAGTTCAGTTGCCTGAATTAGATAATGTTGTTCATAAACATATAGATATTTTAAGAATAGCAGAACAGGATCATTACAATAAACTTTCAACACTCTTGGAAAAAGCTGTTGAGAGTCGTTATGATATTGTAGAAGATATAGAAGAAGTAAAACGAAATGTAGAGAAAATAGGAACTCTCTCTGATACAATCGCTGATAATATTGTAGAAAAAACAACGCATAAAATAACTCATGTTATGAAAGCTTTTGAATCTGAAATTGTTTTGTTAAAATCACATACAGAAGCACTCAAAACATCATTGTATGAAGGTGAAAATACTTTGTCAAATATTAAAATACAAAGTGAAATGATTATGAAACAGATGGTACTTTCTTCTAAAAAAATGGAAGAACTCTCCTCACAAAAAGAGAAAATAGAAACAATTTTTTCCCGTGTAGAGTCTCTTCTTTTAGAGATAAAAGAGATTGAAGCTGATTATACAAAAGCACAGTTCTCATTACAAGAGATGCTTGCAGAGATAGAAAAAACGAAAACACAAGAGATGACGCATATCAAACATACAGTTGATGAGTTAAGTGAAACATTAGCAAAGAAAGTGGATGAATCTTTAGAAAATCTTCATGAACATTACCATATTACAAGTGAAGATATCTCCCAAAGTGTCAAGATTCTAGCAAAAAAAGCACAATTACAAAAAGGGTATGGGGAGAGTTAAAAGAGCTTGGAAATATTACATAAAAAACTCTTGAAATGGTATGAGAAGGAGGGGAGGCACAATTTACCGTGGAGACAAACACGCGATATTTATAAAATATATCTGAGTGAAATTATGCTACAACAAACACAGGTAAATCGTGTAAAAGAGGAGTATTACCCACGCTTTTTAAAAAGATTTCCAACATTACAGGATTTAGCAGATGCTTCTTTGGATGATGTTTTGAGTGTATGGAGTGGATTAGGATATTATCGTAGGGCAAAAAACCTTCATAAAAGTGCTGTTATCTTGCAAAATTCTTTTCCAAAAACATACAGGGAACTTTTACAACTTCCTGGTATCGGGGCTTATACAGCAAGTGCTATTTGTAGTTTTGGATATGAACAAAATATTGCTGTTGTTGATACAAATATAGCACGGGTATTAAAACGGTTTTTTGGGCTTGAAAATCCAAAAGAGAAAGATATTTGGTGCTTTGGTGAAAATTTTTTAAATCATCAGTACCCTCGTCATCATAACCTTGCTTTAATGGATTTGGGTTCATTGGTCTGTACACCGAAGGAGCCTACATGTAAGCTTTGTCCACTTGCAACTCAATGTATTGGAAAAGAAAATCCATATCATTATACACAGGTTCAAAAAAAAGAGTCTATAGCAATGGATCTGTTTTATGGCATATGTATAAAAGAAAATAAAGTAGCCCTGAAGCTTTCTGATTCTAATATGTACAAAAATATGCTTGTACTTCCAGAAGTAGACCCTGTAGAAGAACATTTTTTGGGAAGTTTTAAACATGCTTATACAAAATACAGGCTTACTGTAAAGCTTTATAGTGTCGAAGATGTTTCTGATGATGTAGTATGGTTAACTCAAGAGGAGTTTGTTCATGCACCTATCTCATCTTTAACAAAGAAGGCACAAAAATTTATGAAAGCATAGATTTTAAATACAATTATAAGCCCATTTGTAGTACAATCGCGAAAATTATAAAACAAAGGTGTTTTCATGGCAACAATTGGTATGGGGGACATTAAAAAGAATGTTCGTTTAATTATTGGAGAAGTTCCATATAAAGTAGTAGAGTTCCAACATGTAAAACCTGGTAAAGGCGCGGCATTTGTTCGTATGAAAGTAAAAAGCTTTTTAAATGGTAAAGTTGTTGAAAAAACTGTTCATGCTGGCGATAAATTTGAAGTACCAGAAATTACATATAAAACAATGCAGTATCTTTATGATGATGGTGAGATGTATCAGTTTATGGATACTGAAACATATGATCAGCTTGGTCTTTCATATGAGCAATGTGATGATGCTTCAAAATGGTTTATAGATGGTATAAATGTTGATATCGTTTTTTATAAGGGCAAAGCAATTACTGTTGCAGCACCTGAGATTATGGAACTTAAAATTGTAGATACTCCACCAAACTTTAAAGGTGATACTTCAAGTGGAAGTAAAAAACCAGCAACACTTGAAAGTGGAGCAGTTGTACAAGTACCATACCATGTCCTTGAAGGTGATACTGTTAAAGTAAATACCGTAGATGGTGAGTACCTCGAAAAAGTAAAATAGTTCTTTTTGAATCACTTCAAACAACCGAGTTTATACAAAGATAATTTTGTATAAACTCTCTCCCCTTATTTTTCCCCACTCCTTTATTTATTAAATCAAAAAGTGTGAGTTTTTAGAAAGATTAAGTAAACTTTACTATAATTTACTTATCACTTATTTTAAAAAAAGGAAAGAGTAGTATGGGACTTACAAATAAAGAATTACCGAAACTTGGCTTTTTGTATATGGACTATGTTTTAAGATTTTTTGATCATTCAAACTTTAAAGGGTGGCCAAACAAGATTGAAACTGTTGTGTACCATTGGAAAAATGATAAAGACAGATTTATCAAAGAGGTAAAAAGAAAGAAAATTGATGTTCTTATAGGTAACATCCCTTCTACTGCATATGAAACTTTTCGAGAGATTGCCCGTGAATTGCCTGAAGTGCGTTTTATACCATCTCTTGATACTCAGTTTTCTAACAAATCAAAAGAGAATGTAACTCGTTTTGCATGGAAATATGATCTTCCTATTCCAAAAACATATATCTACTACAACCATGAAAATGCTTATAAATTTTTGAAAAAAACAAAATATCCAAAAATTGTGAAAAAATCATATGGACCATCTAATTATGGTGGTTATTTTGTGCATAAGGTAGATAGTTATAAAGAAGCTAAAGAGCTTCTGACACAGAAGAAATACCATCCTATCTATTTCCAAGATTTTGTACCTATGGAGGCTGATATTCGTGTAATGCTTATAGGACATAAACCTGTATGTGCTTTTTGGCGTCGTGCTCCTGAGGGTGAGTGGCTTACAAACACTTCTCAAGGTGGAAGTATGGATTATATGGATGTTCCAAAATCTGTACTAGATTTAGCTGTAAAAGTTTCAAAAGCAGCAAAAGCTGAGTACTGGGCATGTGATGTAGCATATGGTAAAGATGGTAAGGTGCGTATTTTAGAGTGTGCTACTGCCTTTGCAGCTTTTCCTTACATTAGAGATTGGATAGGTGAGTATTTGATGTGGCTTTTAAGTGAAGGTCGTTTTAGAAAACCAAATATTCCTATGTTTAACTGGGAAGAGTTAGGTAAGATTGATCCATCTCTTTTACGAACAATGAGACATATCACTTTTGGAGCATATTCTCCAAGTTATGATGGTGCTTATTTTGGTAAGAAAAAGAAACTCTATGGTGGTAAAGAGGTTTATATCCATAAACTTGATAAAAAATATAAAATTTATGCTGTTTCTCCGAGAAAAGAGGAGGAGTGGCCAAGTGAGAAGTGGAACTATCAAGATAAACTAGCTTCTATGAATCCAGCAAAAAACAAGAGTGGAAAGTCTGCTTCTCAGGTACCTCACCCAAAGAAAAATGAGGATGAAGCATCAGAGTCTTTTGTAGCAACACAAGAAGATATTCAAGTGACAATAGAGGAGCTTGAAGATTTTTTAACTTCTGTAGAGGGTATTGGTAAGAAGAAAGTTGCAAAAATTATGGAGCATTTTGGAAGTGTTGAAAAAGTTTTAGAAGCGATTCATATCAATCCTCAAAGTTTGAGTGAAGTGAGCTCTATCACTGAGAAGCTTGCTAAAAAGATACAGAAAGCTTGGAATAAGCTTTTAGATTAAGATATTGGAATTCATATTTGTTAATATGAATTCTATTACATTTTGAAAAGAAGAATTGAAAAGAGAATGAGAGAATTTTTTACAAGAGAAGAAGATGGTCAAAGAATCTTTATAGAGAGTGACCTAAATGCGTATGCGTATTCACAAAAATATAGTTGGCTTTTAAGTGTTTTTATAAAATGTGAGCGTTGTGAAGGTGATACAAAAGAGTTTGAAGAGTTTTTAGAAACAAAAGAGGCACTTATTATTGCACTTGAACATGATGAAAGAGCAAAGTATGTTGGTAGTCGTGTTGTTGATGGTTGGGTTGAGCTTTATTTTTATGCAAATACCTCTAAAGGGTTAGATAGTATTGTAAAAAAGATTTTACAACCAAGTGAATATGTTTATGAGAGTAGTGTTGTAAAAGATAATAAGTGGGATTTTCACTATAAAAATTTAACACCAACAGAACTTGAACTTTGTCATATTCAAAGTGATAAGATTATTTTTATGCTTGAAGATGAAGAGGATGATCTAAGTATCGCTAGAGATGTAGAACACTATGTTTCATTTGATACACAAACACAAAAAGAGCGTTTTTTAGAAAATCTTTCTCTTGATGGTTTTAGTTTTAAAGATGAAATTAGTAGTGATGAGTTTGCAAATGGTGTTGCTCTTGTGAAAAATCATAATGTGACAAAGGAAGAAGTACAAAAAGTTGTTGAAGAACTTTTTTATGAGTTAAAAAAAGAGCATGGATATTATGAAGGGTGGAGTACTACTCTCATAGAGAGCGAGAAAACAGAGTAATGGTTGTACCAAGGCAGAAGTTATTTGCTATTGTTGGAAGTATTAATTATTTAGTTGTTGTTTTTCTGAATGCTTTTACCGACTTAGGTCATAAAATCATTATTCAAAATACTATTTTTAAAGTGTATGATGGAAGTGAGCAAATTGTGCTTACTGCCATTGTAAATGCACTTATTCTTTTACCGTTTATTCTTATATTTTCCCCATCAGGATTTTTAGCAGATAAATATCCCAAAAATAAAATTATGCAACATGCAGCACTTTTTGCTGTTGTGATAACACTTGGAATTACTTTTGCCTACTATCAGGGGTATTTCCTATTTGCTTTCTTTCTTACTTTTCTTTTAGCATTGCAAAGTGCTATCTATGGACCTGCTAAGTATGGCTACATTAAAGAGCTTTTTGGTGATGAGCATATTAGTGCAGCCAATGGTGCTGCTCAGGCTGTGACAACAGTTGCTATTTTGGGTGGTATTATTTTTTATACTGTGTTATTTGAAGGGATGTATACAGATACTTTAACAACAGAATCAGAGATTTTAAAAGCGATAGCACCACTTGGTTGGCTTTTAGTTGGAAGCTCTCTTGTTGAGTGGTATCTGGCATCCCGTTTACCAAATAAGGTGGAAGAGCAGAGTCAAAAAGTGTTTCGTATTGATCGTTATTTTAAAGGGTTTTATCTTAAGAAAAATCTTACAACAGTAACACGAAAAAAAGAGGTTTTTGATGCTATTGTAGCACTTGGAATCTTTTGGTCTATCTCTCAAGTTGTTTTGGCTATTTTTGGAGAGTATGCAAAAGATCAACTTGGTGTAACAAATACCATTTTTGTACAAGGTGTTATGGCTTTGGCTGGTATAGGTATTGTAGTAGGTTCTATTTTAGCAGCAAAACTCTCAAAGTATTACATTAATGTAGGGCTTAGTGGTTTGGGTTCTTTTGGGATTACACTTATTGTTTTTAGTATTCCATTTATCTCATCTATGGGTGTGATTGCCTTTTTATTTATGCTTTTTGGAGTTTTTTCTGGATTTATTTTGGTTCCTCTTAATGCTCGTATTCAGCACCTTGCACCTCGGGTACAACTAGGGACTGTTCTTGCTGCTAATAATTTTGTTCAAAATATTTTTATGTTTTCATTTTTACTCCTTACAACAATTTTTGCATATTACGGTATGAATGCAGAAGTGTTGTTTTATCTTATGGGTGGGCTTGGTGTTTATTTGACAGTGCTTTTATTTAAACGCTATATGGTTCCATTGTTCTGGGCAACAATGGAGGTGTGTTCTCTTCCAAGACATCATTATATTTATCATGGACTTGAGAATATCCCCCAAGAGGGAGCTGTTTTACTTTTGAGTAATCATGTAAGTTGGCTTGATTGGATCATTTTACAACTACCAATAGAGCGAAAAATAAACTATATGATGGATAAAGAGATTTATCATTGGAAATATTTTCATGCTGTTTTTAAAGCAGGAGAGGCTATTCCTGTTTCTCCAAGAGGATTTAAAGACGCTTTTAAAGAAGCGTATAAGAGGTTGAAAAATGGAAATATTGTTGCTTTGTTTCCTGAAGGTGCTATCTCTAAAGATGGAAAACTAGGGGAGTTTCATAAAGGTTTTGAACTTATACCAAAAGATTATGATGGTGTAGTGATACCGTGTTACATAGGAAGTGGTATTTTTGGAAGTTTATTTGCAAAATATAAGCCAAAAAACAAACATCGTTCCTTGTTGAAACGCAGAGAGGTAGATGTTTACTTTGGAGAACCTCAACCAAAAGATATAACAGCACAACAGCTCAAGCATAAAATTGAAATGATGAAGGAAAAATATGAAGCTTAATAAACCAAAACATTCATTGTATAAAAACGGAATGTATGCTCTTGAGGGGCTTGTTGATATTACAAAAAATGAAACCTCTTTTAAGTGGCAGCTTTTAGGGCTTTTTGGATTTGGAATAGTTGCGTTTTTACTTCCTATAACATTTGGCTATAAAGCTATTTTGTTTATCTCTCTTTTTATCCCTGTTTTAGCTGAAGTTATTAACAGTGCCATTGAAAGAGTTGTTGATTTAGTGACAACAGATTACCACATACTTGCAAAACAGGCAAAAGATGCTGGAGCAGCTTATGTTCTTCTCTCTTTATTTGTAACTTTACTTATTTGGATAGCTACATTGTGTGTAGCTTTTAAAATCTACTAGGAGATATATTGTTTATGCGTAAGTATTTATTAACAGGGCTGCTACTCTCTACACTGATGTATGCACAAGAGAGACCAAAAATTGCTTTGGTACTTAGTGGTGGTGGTGCTAGAGGTGGTGCTCATGTTGGTGTTTTGAAAGTACTTGAACAAAATCATATCCCTATAGATATGATAGTGGGGACGAGTATGGGCTCTTTTATGGGTGGTATGTATGCAGCAGGGCAATCACCTCAAGAGATAGAAGATATGTTGGTAGATACACAATGGGAAGAGTATGTTAATACAGACTTTAACCGTCAAGATATTCCAATGCGTAAAAAACAGATAGATTATACCTACCAAGGGCGTCTTGGATTTGGTGTGAATGTTGATAATGACATTGTTTTACCGACAGGTGTACTTAAAAGAGAACTTTTACTTCTGAAATTTATGGAACTTACACAAAATGTTCAGGATATAAAAGATTTTGATAAACTGCCTATTCCCTATAGAGCTGTAGCAACTGACATTAAAAATGGAGATGCTGTTGTTTTAAAATCAGGCTCTTTAGCAAAAGCTATTTATGCTTCAAGCTCTATTCCTGGAGGATTTCAACCGATAAACATAGATGGAAAAGATTTGGTTGATGGTGGTGTCAGTGACAATATTCCTATAGATGTAGCAAGAAAAATGGGAGCTGATATCATTATAGCTGTAGATGTAAGTGAGCATTTTAAAGAAAAGATAGATGTAAACTCTTATATTGTTGTGATGGGGCAACTTGTTAATATTCTTATGAGAAAAAATGCTGATGAAGCGATAGCGACACTTTCAAAAAAAGATATTTTAATTACCCCAGATTTAGAAGGCTATAGTGGACTTGATGCAGATAAATATAAAGAGATTATTGACAAAGGGTATGAAGCTGCAAAACTAGCACAACCACAACTTCAAAAGATAGCACTTGCACTTCAAGAATATAAGGAGTACCAAAAAAAGCATCGAGTTAAACCACATTATCATCCACCTGTAATTGATGCTATAGAGATAGATAATACTACTTATTTATCGGATGCTTCTATTTTACATAGAATTCATCAAAAAACAGGACAAAAGCTTGATTTGCAACAACTTCGAGAAGATCTTTTACATCTCTATCATAGAATGATTTTTGATAGTGTTGATTACAGCATAAAAAAAGTTGAGGGTAAGACCATATTGGTGATCCATACCACACCTAGTTGGAATAATCATGGAGATATTCGTTTTTCTATGGGGTTTGAAGATGATTTTAGAGGACATTCAAGTTACTCTATCAAACTTGGCTATACAATGTTTGGTGTCAATGAACTAGGTGCTGAATGGAAAAACGATTTTGAGATAGGGCGATACCAAAAAGCTTATACAGAATTTTTTCAACCACTCGATACAATGCAACGCTACTATATAAGACCTTATATATTTTATGAGTCTGTTACCGATGTTTTTCCATTAGATGATTTTGCCAATCAAGAACTTTTTTCAAGTCGTTATGGTGGAGGTATTGCATTTGGTAGTCATATAGGGATGTCTTTAGAGTTAGAGGTAGCACTTGGTAGGTTTAAAGACAATGTTGAAGTTGATAGTGCTTCGGTAAATGAGCATTATAATGCACTTCCTTTGAGTACCTCTTTAAAAATAGATAATCTTGATAATGTAAACTTTCCAAAAGTTGGTATGCGTTCAGAGGTTACATGGACAAAAGAGATGAGAAGCATGGGAAGTGATTATGATTATGAGCAAATCTATCTTGATATAGAAAAACCATTTGAATTTTATGCTAACAATATTACATTTTATGCAAAATATGGAAATACTTACAAAAAAAATGATACAGATATTAACCGTTTATCTGGAAAATTTATGCTTGGTGGGCTTTTTAATCTCTCAGGATATGCACCTTACTCCTACATAGGTGACAAAATGGTTTTAGGTGTGCTAAAATACACTTACGAACTCAAAAGTGGTGGCTTTTTTGGAAGTTTAAATACACCGTTTTATATAGGTTTTTCACTAGAGAGTGGACAAACTTGGAATAATGGAGAGAGTATAAGTATAGATACGCTGCATAAGTCAGCGACACTCTATGCTGCAGCAGATACTTTTTTGGGTCCACTCTATTTCGCTTTTGGAAAGTCCGATAAAGGTGATTCGAGTGCTTATTTATATTTAGGAGAGAAATTTTAATGAATACTACAACTTTAATCATAGGTGCAGGTGGTGTTGGGCGTGTTGTAGCGCATAAATGTGCAATGAATAGTGAAACATTTGGTAAGATTGTTCTTGCTAGTCGTACAAAAGAGAAATGTGATGTGATTGCAAGTGAAATTACAGATGTTACGATAGAAACACGAAGTGTAGATGCTGACAATACTCAAGAGCTTATTGCACTCATTCAAGATGTTAAGGCTTCTATCGTTATTAATGTAGCACTTCCATACCAAGATTTGACAATTATGGATGCATGTATAGCAACTGGGGTAGATTACTTAGATACTGCAAACTATGAACACCCTGATGAAGCAAAATTTGAGTATAAAGAGCAGTGGGCAAGAGATGAAGCATTTAAAAATGCTCACATTATGGGGCTTTTAGGAAGTGGATTTGATCCAGGGGTGACAAATGTATTTTGTGCGTATGCGCAAAAGCATTATTTTGATGAGATAGAAACGATAGATATCTTAGACTGTAATGCAGGAGATCATGGGTATGCGTTTGCAACAAATTTTAATCCTGAAATTAACCTACGAGAGGTAAGTGCAAAAGGGCGTTACTGGGAAAATGGAAAGTGGATAGAAACAGATCCTATGGAGATAAAAATGGTATGGGATTATCCTGAAGTGGGAGAGAAAGACTCTTACTTGCTTTACCATGAAGAGATGGAATCGTTAGTAAAACACATTAAAGGGCTCAAACGCATCCGTTTTTTTATGACATTTGGTGAGAGTTACCTTACACATATGAAATGTTTAGAAAATGTTGGTATGTTAGGGATAGAACCAGTTGAGCATCAAGGACAAAAGATAGTGCCAATAGAGTTTTTAAAAACATTGCTTCCTGATCCTGCATCTCTAGGACCTCGT
>Ga0256843_1002320_pt1 | contig 14017 bp, 11 predicted proteins | sample AlvinellametaG_FD_191572 | JGI IMG/M metagenome (GOLD analysis project Ga0256843, IMG submission 191572) | Pompeii worm associated microbial communities from hydrothermal vent at the East Pacific Rise, Pacific Ocean - Alvinella | ecosystem: Host-associated > Annelida > Integument > Unclassified ... | reverse complement strand
AACCAACAGCTGTAATAGTTCTATCATAATCCTCAGTAATATCAAAAAGTGAAGCATTAAAGGGTTTATTTACAATAACTGAGAAATCATTTTTATTTGCATAAAGTGAAGTGATGAGCAGGAGTATAAGGAGAAGAGTGTATTTCATAAATTTTCTTTTTTTAAGTTACATAGCAAAAAATATTCCTAAGTTTAATAGGAATAGATTAAGTAAATATTTAGCTGAATAGAGTGACAATATATATAAGATTGGTGGATTCTTTATGAAGTATTTAAAAAGTTATAATGGAGGTAGTAAGGTATGAAAAAGTTGTATATTATAATAGCAAGTTTTTTAGTTTTATCTAGTTTTACTGCGTGTAGTGATTCTAATGATACTATTATTACAACACTTAATTCGGGTGTTGCATTGGAAAATATGGATAGTTCTGTTCGTCCACAAGATGATTTTTATACTTATGTAAATGGAACATGGCTTCAAAAGACAGAAATTCCTAGTGATAGTTCAGCATACTCTGCTTTTACTGAAATCTATGATAAAACGCAACTACAACTTAAAGAGATAGTGGTTGACGCATCTGAAAATACATCAGCAGAGATAGGTTCTGATGAGAAAAAAATAGGTGATTTATATACTAGTTATATGGATGAAGAGAGATTGAACTCCTTAGGTATAACACCTTTAGAAAATTTACTTACAGAGATATCGGGAGTCTCTAGTAATGATGCTTTGATTACATTGATGGCTAAACTTTATACCAAAGGTTCCAATATTCCTTTTGGATGGGATGTATGGAGTGATAGCAGTAACTCAACGCAAAATATAGTATATGTTATGCAAAGTGGCTTAGGACTTCCTGATCGTGATTACTATGTAAGTGATGATCCCTCTTTTGTATCTATCCGCAGTGAATATAAAAAATATATAGCAGATCTAATGGCTCTTGCAGGCTTTGAAAACAGTGAACAAATTGCGACTGATATATTGATTTTAGAAAATAAGCTTGCTCTTGAGCAGTGGAGTAAAGAGGAAAATAGAGATGTTTTAAAAACATATAATAAATTGAGTGTTAGCGAGATAGATGCTCTTATGTCTGGATTTGATTTCAAGCTTTTTAGTGATGTATCAAATTTTGCAGAAGATGCTAGTTTTATAGTCATGCAACCCTCGTATCTTCAAGAGTTTGCTAAAACTTTTGATGAAACATCTATAAGTATATGGCAAGAGTATTTTTCATTTCATCTTATAAATAGCTATGCAGAGTATCTAAGCGGAGTATTTAATGATTTACATTTTCTATTTTATGAAACAACTTTACGTGGTATAGAAGAACAAAAACCTCGTTGGGAATATGGAATAAATTTAGTTGATGCAGTTTTAGGAGAGATGTTAGGGAAGCTATATGTAGAGAAAAACTTCCCTCCTGAAGCGAAAGAGAGAATGGATATTTTAGTAGATAACCTTATAACAAGTTATGACACTTCTATAGAAAACCTGACATGGATGAGTGCTACAACAAAAGTATCAGCAAAAGAGAAACTCCATAAAATTAGTAGAAAAATTGCTTATCCTGAGAGTTGGAAAGATTACTCTGCTCTTGATATAAATGCAGAAGATTTAGTTGGAAATGTTATACGCCATAATGAGTGGTACTATGAGGGAGCAAGAGAGAAGCTGTTAGTTCCAGTTGATAAATCTGAATGGTTTATGACACCTCAAACAGTAAATGCATACTACGACCCAAGTGTAAATACTGTTGTTTTTCCTGCTGCTATTTTACAAGCTCCATTCTTTGATATGAATGCAGATGATGCCGTTAATTATGGTGCAATTGGTTCGGTAATAGGACATGAGTTAAGTCATGCTTTTGATGATATGGGCTCAAAATATGATGGAGATGGTAATCTAAATGATTGGTGGAGTGAGAGTGATGCTAAGGCGTTTAAAGCTCTTGGCGATAAACTTGTTGCACAGTATAGTAAGTATGAACCGGTAGAGGGACATTTTATAAATGGTCAACTCACATTAGGTGAGAATATGGCAGATTTGAGTGGGGTGAGTATCTCTTATGATGCATACATGTTATCCTTAGAAAATAATGAAGCAGTTACATTGGATGGTTTTACTGCTGAACAAAGATTTTTTATAGGTTGGGCACAAATATGGCGTATAAATATGCGAGAAGAGGAGAAACTTAATAGACTTGTAACAGATCCACACTCACCTGGAAAATATCGTGTCTTAGGTGTATTTACGAATGTTGATGCATTTTATGATGCTTTTGATGTACAAGAGGGAGATGCTATGTATATGGACCCTGCTAATAGAGTGAAAATATGGTGATATATAAGTGAAGAGTATGTAAGAGCTAAGTCCCATCTCTGGGACTTAGAGAGAACCTATTTAAGGTTTTCGAATGGAGCTACTACAACTTGTTTACGAGTTACAGTATATGGAACTAGTGCAGCTGCACGAGCTCTTTTGATTACTACAGCAATCATGTCTTGGTGACGTTTACAGTTACCTGTTAAACGACGTGGCATGATTTTATATCTTTCTGAAAGAGAGAAACGTAAAGCTCCTGCATCTTTATAATCCATGAAGTCTACTTTTGCTTCACAGTATTTACAATATCTTTTTTTGTATTTTCTTTTTTCTGACATGTTATTACCTTTATTATCTATTTTCTAAAATGGAATTTCATCTTCATCAATATCTATAACAGGAACTTCAGCAGGGCTAGGCATTTGACGGCTTTGCGCTTGTGCTTGTTGGTTGTTATAACTAGGTTGTGCCTGTGGAGCATTATTTTGCTGAGGCTGTTTATAAGCCTGTTGTTGCTGCTGTTGAGGTGCTTGATAGCTTTGTCCTTGACCTTGAGTAGGTGCAGAGTAGCCTTGAGCATTACCATAGTTGTTATCCGTTGGTGCATTGTTATAGCTACCTTGGTTACCGTTGTCCATTGGAGTATTTGATTGTGCATTATAGCCACCACCATTTTCTCCTTTTGAATCAAGCATCTGCATAGTTGCAACTATTACACTATGTTTAGATCTTTTTTGTCCATTTTGGTCAACCCATGAATCAAGTTTTAATCTACCCTCAACAAGGATTTTACTCCCTTTACGAAGATATTGGTTAGCAACTTCAGCACTTCTTCCGAAAAATGTAATATCTACAAAACATACTTCCTCTTTTTTTTCACCATTTTGAGTGAATTTATGACTAGTAGCGATAGCAGTAGAAGCTATACCCATACCAGCCTGAGAGTATCTAAGTTCGATATCACGTGCTAAGTTCCCAACTAAAATTATTTTATTGAACATAAGTTTTCCTTCAATTGTTTAGTCTAAGACTACTATTCAGCTGCTGCTTCAGTTGTTGCTGTTTCAGCTACTGGAGCTTCTGTCGCTACTGTTTCAGCCGCTGGAGCTTCTTCTGCAACTGGTGCTTCTTCAGCTGGAGTTTCAACTTTTGCTGGAGCTTCCGCTGCTTTTTTAGCTTTTTCAACCATACCGTTAAATGCTGCGATTTCACGGTTTGTATCGTACTTAATAGTAACAAAACGAAGTAAATCTTCGTTGATACGGAAACGTCTTTCGATTTCTGAAATTGCTGATGGAGCAATTGAAGAATAGATAACATGGTAGTAACCACGTTCATTTTTATCAATTGGGTATGCTAATTTTCTCATTCCCATTGGGCTTGTTGCTTGAATCTCACCACCGTTTGAAGTGATAATCTCTTCGATTGCTTTAACGCTAGCTTGAATTTCTTCTGCTGTTAATGTAGGTTTTACGATTACTAAGTTTTCGTAGTTTCTCATATAGTATGATCTCCTCTTGGTATAGCCTGTTTTAGGCTTTTGTTTCCCCCTCGGATTATATATAGTGTCATCAATTTGACATTACAAAGAGAAAGGAACCGGAATTATACTAAAAGTTTACTTAAAATGAGCAAAATTTTCGTTTACTATTTCCTTTAATTTTTTTATGTTTACTTTTCCAAGAGTAGTATCACTAGGAAAGGTGTCAAAAAACATGAAGTAGTCTGGAATCTTTCGTTCTGCTATTTTAGAGTGTAAAAATTCTACTAATACATTTTCTTCAAGAGAGTGATCTTCTTTATTTGGAACAATACAAGCCACAACTTTTTCTCCACGCTCTTCATCTTTCACTCCAAAGACAATGACTGAAGCAATATCTGGATGTTTATTGAGAGCATACTCAACCTCTACAGGATTAATATTCATATAATCTTTCAGTATGATATTCTTTTTTCTCCCTTGAAAAAAATAGTAGCCATCTTCATCTTTGTAGGCTAAATCTCCCGTTAAAAACCAACCATCAACCAATACTTTTTTTGTATTTTCTTCATCTTTATAATAGTAGGCCATTGTCATATCACTTTTGACAAGAATCTCTCCAGTTTCACCCTGTTTTACCTCTTTAAGTGCATCGTCAACAAGCTGAACCTTTACATGTTTTATGGGTTTTCCTAGACTTCCAAGCTTAAATGTAAGAGAGGGTGGAGTAGTCATATATCCACCACACTCTGTCATTCCTAATCCTATGGCTAAAGGTATGTCTAAAAAGGATTGTGCACTTTTTTGGAGCTCAATAGGAACAGCATCACCCCCTGAAAATGCAAATTTTAAATATTTAAAATCTTCTTTTAATATATTTTTGCTTTGCAGTAAATTTTTCCAATCTTTTGGGGTGGCAGCGAAATGTGTGACTTTGTGCTCTCTTATTATATCTATGTATGTTTGAGTAGAGTGCTTGTTAGTATAAATAGCAGTACCACCAGCTAATAACATAGGAAGTAAAATAACAACAGAAGCTGCAGCATGAGCAAGATGTGTCACAGTAAAGATTCTATCTGTTTCATCATTTTGTAAGGTCTCCATTCTATACTTTGCACTTGCCATAAGAGAGTTGTGTGTATGCGTAACGCCTTTAGGTAAACCTGTACTTCCCGAAGTGTAAAGAATAATAGCCTCACTTTGAGGTGAAAGGTCGAGACTTTTTTGTTTAATGAGTAGATTTTCTGTCTTCTCATAGAGATCTAGTAGAAAGAAATCTCCATTGGAGACTTTTTTGTCAATAACAACAACATTTTCAACAGTGGGTGAGTCCTCTTTAATATTGAGGAGTCTTTCATGAAACTTGTCGATAGTAAAGTAGATTTTACTTCCACAACTTTTACTTTCAGTCTCGAGCTCTTTAGCACTGCTGTAAATACTTGAAGGAACTGCTACAACCCCCATGCGATAACACCCTAAGAAAGCTGCAACTAAAAAGAGATTGTTATCTATGAGAAAGCTTACCTTATCTCCTTTTTTAATGTTAAAAAAGTCTAGAATTTTCATGAACTTTATGATTTCTACTTCCAGCTCTTTATATGTTAAGCTCTGTTCGTCACATATAACTGCTATTTTATTGGGTGATTTCTCCAAATATGGAGAAAATATATTTCCTACATTCATCTTTTTTTCCTTATTATAAGTTTAACTCTTTGATACTCTCTTCTTTCATAATAAATTTTTGTATTTTTCCCGTAACTGTCATTGGAAAGCTCTCTACTATTTTAAAGTACTTTGGAACTTTAAAGTAGGCTATCTTCTCTTTAGCGAATGCTCTGAGTTCCTCGGCTGTAAGAGTTTGATGCTCTTTTGGTTTTACCCACACCATAATCTCTTCACCAAATTTTTTATCCGGAACACCAATGACAGCAACATCACTCACTTTTGGATGTGTATAAAAGAACTCCTCTATTTCACGAGGGTAGATGTTCTCTCCTCCTCGAATAATCATATCTTTTATTCTTCCAACTATATGTACATAGCCATCTTCATCCATAAAAGCTAAATCTCCTGAATGCATCCATCCCTCTTCATCTATACTCTCTTTGGTCTTCTCTTCATCTCTCCAGTAACCAAGCATAACGGAGTAACCACGTGTACATATCTCTCCAACTTCATTTACTTTAAGTGTCTCTTGAGACTCTTTATCTATGATTTTTATCTCTACATGTGGGTGTACTTGTCCAACACTTCCTATCCGTTTATCAAAGGGTGCATCAACAGTTGTTTGTGTGTTGATAGGACTTACTTCTGTCATACCTGCAGCTATTTCTACTTCACTCATATGCAGTTTTGTATTTATCTGTTTCATAAGCTCAACAGAACAGGGAGCCCCGGCAATAACACCTGTTCTTAAACTTTGTAAATCATACTCTTGATGCTCAAGTTCTTCGAGTTGGGCTATAAACATAGTAGGCACACCATGGAGTGCTGTCGCTCGCTCATCCTGTATCATTTGGAGTGTCTCTTTTGGATTAAAACCAAGAGAAGGAAAGAGCATAGCCGCAGCATGTGAAATAGCTGTTAAAACACCTAAAACCATACCGAAACAGTGGTAGAGAGGAACAGGTATAAGAAGTCTTTCATTATGGCTAAAGTTCATAACTTGTCCCACGAAGTAAGCATTATTTAAAATATTATGATGGCTTAAGGTTGCACCTTTAGGAAAACCTGTTGTTCCACTTGTGTATTGAATATTAATAGCATCAAAGCAATCGAGACTTTTTTGTTGAGTTTGTAGAGTCTCTGGAGTTACATTTTGAGAAAGTGCCAAAAAATCACTCCAATTTATCATCCCCGATTGTTTATCCTCTCCAAAATATATACTGTGTTGTAGGTCGGGTATCTCAGAGGGTTCGAGAGAGTGAAGTGTTTGCACATAGTTGGAACTCTTAAATGGAGTAGCTATAAAAATAGCTTTACAACCTGAATGCGTAAGAGTGTACTTAAGTTCATGAGATCTATATGCAGGATTGATACTTACTAGAATAAGACCTACTTTAGCAGTTGCAAGTTGAAGTATAACCCACTCTGCATTGTTGAGTGACCAAACTCCAACTCTATCACCTTTTTCTAGCTTAAGTCCCATGAGGGCTCTCGCACAAATATCCACTTGCTTTTGCAACTCTTTATAGCTATAACGAATGTTTTGATGTGCAACAACAAGTGCATCATTATCAGGATAGAGAGCTACAGTTTGATCAAAAGCATCACCTATAGTTAATGTAATAAGTGGTGTAGACGTCTCTCCCTTTGCATAACTTAGTTCAAATTTTTGCATATTGTAATAACCTCTCTTTATGCTATATTTATTGTTTTTTTAGAAGCACGACTGCCATCTTGATATTTTGAGACAAACTCTATAATTTCATCTCGTAAGGTATCTGGTTCTATGAGTGCATCTAAGAGGCCCATCTCAAGGTACTCTTGAGGTTTGTTAGCAGACTCCAGCATACTCTGTGCATTTTGCATTTCATGGGTGTCACTTGTTTGTAAGAGTTTTTGAGCGACACTATCTCCATAAATAGAGAGAGTCGAAGTGTTAAGTGCAATAAATCTATCACTCATCATTCCTCCCCCTCCCATTGCATAAACACCCGCAGTATAGTTTCTTCTTACACTTACAGAGAGTTTTGCCGTAGTACTATTACTAATAATGGAGAAAAGTTGTGCAGCATACTTAATACTCCCACGCCTCTCTACCTCTGGACCTATCATAAATCCTGCAGAGTCTGATAAAAAGACGATAGGAATTCCATACGCATCACAGAGTGAGACAAATCGAGCAGCTTTTTGTGAACTCTCTGGAAAGAAAATACCTCCATTGGTTTTTGAACGATTTGCCATGAGAGCAGTTGTATGCCCCTTAAATGTAGCAAAACCTGTGATTATCTCTCTTGCGTAAGATTCTCTTAGCTCTACAAAGCTACCATCATCACTTATAGCGTCTATAAGCGTATCCATATCTAAGGAGTGATGTGTATCTAATGGAATGAGATCTTTTATAGGAATATAGTTACTATACATAAACTCATGTTGAGGTAAGGCATCTCCACTTTGTTGTGGAAGATAGGAGAGGTATCTTTTTGTTTGAATAAGAAGAGAGACTTCATCATGTACCACGGCATCAACCGAACCAGAACTCTCAGCATGGAGTTTTGCTCCCCCTAACTCCTCATAACTAATCTCCTCATGTAGTGTGTTTGAGACAACATCTAAGCGTCCTATGCTCATACCTGCATCTTCAAGTATTAAAGAGATGTCACAAAGTGCTATTGGAAAGGTTAGTGAAGCACCCATTTTATCAAAAACAAGTGCTATTTGTGGAACTTTTCCAGAGAGTATGGCATGATTATAGTACCACTTACCAACACCAAACTTTGACGCTAACATTTTTTGTGCATCATCTGGAAAAGAGCTTGTTTGAGATGATTTATGATGTGACGGTATATCCATCATCAGAAGGAGTGGAGCAGGTTCTTGTACGATTTTTTGAAAAAAATCATCTAGAGTTTTAAAATCTTCAAAGAGACTCTCTGCCTTCTCTTCACTATTAAAAGCGATGAAGTAAACTTCTCTTCGATTTATATCTCCTTTACCAAATAAAAAACCACTTTTTTCTAAGTAATGTTTATACTCTACAGACTCTTTGTCAAACAGATAAGAAACTCTCTCTTTTGTATTCATGATTAGGAACTCCCATGCAATAAATTTTCTAACCGTCTACTATTATTATAGCAAGATAAAATATAATTTTTAATATTTTTAATTGATGTTGCAGTAGGAGAAAACTGTATCTGTGTAAAATCAAATTCTAAATTATTAAGATATTGAAGAATCAAAGCATGTTTTTTATCTATGCCAAAAGGTAAAATACCACTAAAGAAAAATCCAAACTTTTCACACTCATTAACAAGTTGAGGAAGATAGCTATCCTCTAAATCGAGATAGAGGTAGACAGCATCAACTCTGTTTATGCATAAAGTTTGTAAGGTCATATATATCTGTTGTACACTCTCTTTTGAGTAGCCTGTACAGTAAATTTCGCCACAGTTAAATATGTCTATTATTTTATACTCTATTTGTGTATTTTCATGTCTCTTTTTTTTACTATCTGTTTGAGACTCTTTTATACGAAAATCTAGTGATGTAAAGAGTGTGTTAATGATTTTCTTATGTTGAGCGGGAAGATATACTTCTCTTTGTTCCTGTATCTTTTTTATATTGCTACAGAGAAGAATAGCACCATCTTTTTGAACAATATTTGAATTGAGATTTTTAAACTCAACATCTGCCGGAAAAAGAGACAAAAGTATAGCTGTTGGAGTAAACTCTCTTCGTAGTAGAGCATCTTGTGAAATAGGGTGCGCTGTTACAGCCCTGCCATAGAGACACTTAAGATGAGGAGTAGTTTGTGCATTATGGAGGGTGTAGTCTATCATTTTATTGAATATATTGGAGCCTCTATACTCCTGTTTTACGAAGGCAACACCAATCTCAGCAACATTATCGTTGTTACTGTACTTGAGTGCGATATGCCCCATAATATCTCCACTTTTTGCCTGAGAAATAAAGGAACGCATTGTCTTTTTTTGATTCATCTCTATAATTTGTGAAGGGTAGTAGATATAAGGTTCATAGGTATAACCATAAGCAGAATAAGCACTCTCGGAGACTCCAATAGCATCTTCTTCTTGAAAAGGACGGAGTTCATACTCTATATCTGTGGAGTGTTTTTGTTCGAGAGGGGGTAATAACTCTATAATTTTATCGATTCTTTTTGATGAGAGGTATTTTCTTAAAATTGTCTCTTTTCCTTCTCTTCCTCTATTCTTATACTCTACAGAATCCATTAACTCCTGTATCAAAAACATTCCTAAACCTTTTGCATCAGATTGCAATGTTATCTCTTTTGGATTGTATATATGAACCTTGTTTGGTTCAAAAGGTTTTCCTTTTTCATGAAAGAGTATCTCTATGCTATCCTCTTTTAAGTGACACTCAATGTTAAAAGAGTTTTGAACATTGTTGCCAAGGGCATGTTGAATGATATTACTCGTTGCTTCTTCAACGGCTAAGTTTATTTGAAACAACTCCTTCTCTGTAAAGTCTAAAATTTTTGAAGAGTTAGCTATAAATGAAAGAGCTATTTCTAAAAAAGAGTTATGTGCAGGAATAGTAAGTTTTGTTTTAATTGTCTGATTTTGATACATTTTAGCTTTCCATTTTTTTGAGATAATATATATAAATAAGAAAAGATATACTTATAAAACTAAGTAAAACTTGAAGTAAAAATATAGAGTGAAAGTGAACTACTTGCTGAGAGTTTTGAATAAGAAGTCCAATAGAGACTATTCCCATTAAAGAAGCCAGTTGTCTAGCTGTTTGAAAGATGGCTGTAATGTTTCCTGCATTCTCTTTTGTTGCACTGTTAAGTATAAGGCTATATGCAGGTGGGATGAAAAATGCGAAACCTGTACCGTATCCGATAAGTAAGAATATAACTTGAGTTATGGAAGCAGAATCATTTTGGAATGTAAAGTAAATACTAAAAAGAAAAATAGTAAATATACCAATAAAACAGAGTAGATAAAGATCATATATTTTTGTTAATTTAGCTACGATAAGACCTACTAAACCATAAAAAATGGAAAAGGACAACATAACAAATCCTATCTCTTGAGGGAGGAGATTTAGTTTGTGAGTGAGATAAAAAGGCATGATAAAGTTGTTGATAGAGAGTATAACTACAGCACTAAGGTTGGCGATTAGAAGAAGTGAAAAGAAGTTGTTTTGAAATACCCTTAAATTTAAAAGAGGATTTTGAAGTTTTAATTCATAGTGAATAAAAAGTGAAATAAATAGTAGACTGAGGAGAAGTGTAAAAATATTTTTGAGTTCATAGCTATGCGTCTCTATAAATAAGTGCATAGAGTAGACAAATAGTAAGAGACCAAGAGTAATGAAAAATGCTCCTTTAAAGTCAAAGTTTGAGATAAAACTTTTGAATTCTATGGCTTTATCAGATTTTGGCAGGATCCAAAGATTTGCTATAAGTGCTAAAAAAAAGAGTGGAATAAGTGATAAAAAAAGTATATGCCAATTATAGTTTCCTGAGATAAGACCACCAATGGGTGAACCAAGAGTGAGTCCTAATGCTCCTGCTGAACCTAAGTAACTAAAACTTTTTGCTCTGTTTTCTATATCTATATAAATGACTATAAGTGCTGTTGAGGAGATAGTAAGTAATGCAGAAGCTAAACCTTGAAAAGCTCGAAAAAAAGCTAACTGATGGAGTGTTTGAGAAAGACTACATAGAAATCCGGAGAAGATTAAGAGGGTGAAGCCAATTATCATGGTACGTTTTGGATTTATAGAGTCATTTATTTTCCCTGCAATGGGTAAGCCAATAACAAGGCTCATCAAAAAAACAATGTTTACAATAGTAACACTTGCAAGAGTAGTATCTAATGACTTTGCAATGACAGGGTAAGAAACCATAAAGTAGTTGACATCAAAAAGGGATATAAAAATAGTGAAACATGCTAAAAATATAATTTTACTTTCTGATGGCATCTCTTTCTCCAATTTAACTCATTATATACCTTTTAAAATGAAAAATGTATTAAAAATAAGTTTGCAATTTGCAATAAAAATGAACTCTTAATATTTAAGAGTGTATAGTTACAGAAATTTGAAAAAAGAATAGAATAGAGATAATGGCAAAAAGAAAAAAGAGTACAAAAAAGAGTAGTAGTTCAAAGGTTTTAACATATATAGCATGGGGATTGGCTCTCGTTGCACTCCTCATGAGTGGATTCTTGTCAGGCTATTATGTTGGATATGCAAATGCAAAAGATGAGGTGGCTCAAAAAGAGAAAAGTTCTCAAGAGAAGAGATTAACACTTCTTAAAAAACTAGAGAAGTCTGTAAAAGAAGAGCCAAAAAATGTAAATACAAGGCTTAAAGAGGTTTTAAAGAAGAGACCAAAAGAGTATATCAGTGCTTCTCATGAGTTAGATGGAGGCTCTTTAGCAAAAGTTCCAAAGCTTGAGAGAAAAGAGAGAAAAGTAGTCAAAGGGAAACCAAAACTAGCAATCATTATAGATGATGTAGGAACATCATCTCAAGTAAAAGCGATTAAAAGTTTACAACTTCCTCTGACTATGTCGTTTCTTCCACCAAGCAAAGCAAGACCAAATACAGCTAAATTAGCGGCAAAAGAGAAGTTCTATATGGTGCATTTACCCATGGAAGCAAGAAATTGGAGTGCAGAGGAGCCTCATACTCTTCGTGTACATGATTCTCAAAATATGATTTTAGAGAGAATAAATAAGATAAAAAAGCTTTTTCCTAAAGTTCACTATATTAATAACCATACAGGGAGTAAGTTTACAGAGAATGAGATAGCTATGAATAGACTTATTTATGCTTTTAATGCAAATAAAATTCACTTTATAGATAGTAGAACAACAGCACAAACGAAAGCACCTAAAGTCTTAAAAAACTTTGGATTAAAGTATGTTGCACGGGATGTTTTTTTAGATCACCATATGGATAAAAAGTATGTACTCTCACAGATAAAAAAAGCGATAAAAGTTGCTAAAGATCATGGAACAGCAATAGCTATCTGTCACCCACATAAAAATACACTTCAAGCTCTTTATGAGTCTAAAAAACTTTTAAAAGATGTTGATTTAGTCTATATAAATAGGCTTTAGTTTTGATACAAGAGATAGGTTTTCATATATCAGAACTTGAGGCTATGAAAAAGTATCCAGAAAAGCTTTTCTATTTAGGGAGTAAAGAGTTACTGTATCAAAAGAAGATTTCCATTATAGGTAGTAGAAAACCAAATCAGTATGCGAGACATAAAACAGCAGAGTTAGCAGAGAAACTTTCAAAGGTTGGAGTTTGCATTGTAAGTGGTGGAGCCATAGGTGTTGATGCAATAGTTCATAAATCAGCAGGTATTGAGAATACTATAATAGTAGCGGCAACAGGTCTCGATAAAAGATACCCAGCGATAAATGCGAAACTTATTGAAGAGGTAGAGCAAAAGGGTTTAGTAATAAGTCAGTTTCAAAAAGGCTCACCCTCTACAAGGTATAATTTCGTTTTGAGAAACGAGATTGTTGTTGCACTTGGCGATATACTTATAGTTACTTATGCTGATTTGAATTCTGGAAGTATGCGAAGTGTTGAGTTCGCTTTGAAAATGGGGAAAGAGATTTATGTTTTAGCACATAGAATAGGGGAGAGTGAAGCGACAAATAAACTTCTTCAAGAGGGAAAGGCAAAGGCTATTTATGACATTGACTCCTTTGTAAGTCAGTTAAGTGATGTAAGTTTTATAAGAGAAAAGGAGGAGGACTCTTTTTTGCTCTTTTGTAAAACAAATCCAAGTTATGATAAAGCCTTAGCAAAATTTCCTACTAGAGTTTTTGAAGCTGAGCTTAGTGGAGAGATAGAGGTGAAAAACGGGATAGTAAGGCTTTTATAAAAAAAGTTAAATGATTAACATCGCATCGCCATAAGAGTAAAAACGATACTTCTCTTTGATGGCTTCAGCGTAGAGTCTTTGTGTAGTCTCAAGTCCTACAAATGATGCAACTAACATCAGCAGAGTTGATTTTGGTAGGTGAAAGTTTGTAAGTAGGTGATTTACTCTTGTTGGTTTGTTGTTTGGGTGTAAGAAGAGATTTGCTTCACCTCTTTGGATACGCCCATGTTTATCATAAAACTCTATCGTTCGAGTAGAAGTTGTTCCGATGCTTAAAACAGGAGTCTGTGAGTCTAAGATACTCTTTGCATCATCAGATATATCATAATACTCAGAGTGCATAGGATGCTCTGTTATAATCTCTGCATCAACAGGTTTAAAGGTACCACTTCCTACATGGAGAGTAACATAGGCATGAGCATGATTTTGGCAGACTCTTTTGTGTTGCTCCTCTGTAAAGTGGAGTGAGGCAGTGGGTGCTGCTACTGCTCCCTCCTCTTTGGCAAAAACTGTTTGGTACTCATCTGCATCTTCTTCATTGTCTTCTCTATTTATATAAGGAGGTAGCGGAATATGTCCGATTTTATCTATAATGGGGAGTAACTCTTCAAACCTTATAAGATTTTGTTTGAGAAAGAAGTTTACTTCT
>Ga0256843_1002318_pt1 | contig 14030 bp, 16 predicted proteins | sample AlvinellametaG_FD_191572 | JGI IMG/M metagenome (GOLD analysis project Ga0256843, IMG submission 191572) | Pompeii worm associated microbial communities from hydrothermal vent at the East Pacific Rise, Pacific Ocean - Alvinella | ecosystem: Host-associated > Annelida > Integument > Unclassified ... | reverse complement strand
AGCTTCTTGTTCCTGCATTATCCCACCAGTTTTTTTCACTATGGTACGATTCATACAGTACACCATCAAACTGAGTATATCCATCTACGGTATTTTTAGCCATACATTTCATGCCCTTGCTATGGGTATAGTCACATAAAGCATTGATATACGCTTTTGCTTCTGAAACTGTCGCCCTAAGATTATAGGTTACTCTTGTCTCATCATCTAACCAATCCATATTATCGAACTCTACCCAATCTACACCTATAGATGCCATCTTGTCTATTCGTTGTTGCATAATGGGGAGTATCCCTGTTGTTGTTTCACTCACAAAAAATTCATCTGGCCACTCTGGCCAAGCAATTGGCGTCAGGTAGGGTTCTAGTGCTGAAAAATCATCTCTATAGTTCTCTCCTGTACCTACAGAGATATAACCACCCACTTCATTACCATTGGCTTTAACAGTCGCTATATGTTCAACAACACCAACACCAAAAGTATCTACCAAGACATAGGCATTTTTAGCATTATTTACTATCTCTTCCATACTGTCTGCAGCATAGTTTTCCTGATAGGCTTGATTGTATACAGGAAAAGGTTGAGACAAAGAGCGAGTACCATTAGTATTTGTATCTGATGAAGTGCCACCACATCCAGTTAAAATCATCAATGAAAAAAGATATACAAGCCCTTTCATCATACTAACCTTTCTCTATTTTTATATTTGTTTTATCTAATAAACCCAATAAAATATGGATAAGATAAATCACACCAAACATCTCTAAACTCTCTTCAATCGTATAGAGTACACTATACAGTACTGTGGCTGTACCATGTTGACTAGATTCATTTGCACCTAAAAGTTCAAATCCTATTGCACCGCCTAAAAACATAACTGCTGCACCGATAAACGACCAAAAAACTTTTTTCTCCATTTTTAAAAAAAATCGTAAATAAAAGGCTGCTAAGATAAGTACCAATATACTATAAGATATCACCCACGGATAGTGTAAAAAACCACTGGCATCTACAAACTGTTCTGTAAAATCACCTAGTTTTTCATGAATTTTGGCACTCTCATCAAAAGATAAAAATATAAACACAAAACTCAATCCTAACCAATATTTACGGCTCCCCTTTTTTTGTTCTGTGGGCGACCTACTTAACAGATAAAATAAAAAACTACTGATTGCCAAAATCAAAGAGGAAAACAATGTAGGTACATTACGCTCCATATCTAAGTCAAACATACGCACAAAATCAAATTTATCTGGATCACCAATATAATAATAGATACCTAAAATCACACAATGAATAAAAATCAAAACCAATGCAATGAAGATTAGAAAATGAACTATCTTTTTTCTATTTAATACAATATGCATACAAAACCTTCTTAATAAATGTAGAAAATAGTAACATCTTTTTCTTTTAAGGTGCCTCAAATAGCCAGAGAGTAAGAGAGAACTTCATAATACTATGTTATAGTGCGTCTATCTAGCTAAACCGTCTGTGAAGATGGGACAGAAAGCTGCGGGTCTTCTCCTGAAGATAGCCGAGCTGCATTTTAATTTTAAAACGCAGTTGACGGTTATCATTTTCTAATTACTCATAATCGTCTTAACCAATTTACCATACTTTAATATCTATTAGGGGGATATTATGCAACTTCGTTCACTTTTTGGTGCATTAGCTTTAGCTTTTTCCATCATCATGTTTATACCATCACAAACATTAGCAAAAGGCTCTCATGATAAAGGATCTTCTTGTCATAAAAGCTACTCAAAAAAAAGCTCACATACATCAAAGCACTCTTATAAAAAATGTTCTGCACACAAGAGTAAGAAAGAACATACTCGTAAATCATGGTGTAAAAAATCTAAAAAAGCAAAGAAAAAAACTTCACACCATAAAAAGTATACATGGAAAACATGGTGCCAAACAGACAAAGGTTCAAAAGGGTCTTGTGACAAAGGCTCTAAGGGTTCATCAGACAAAGATTCTAAAGGATCTTGCGACAAAGGCTCTAAGGGTTCATCAGACAAAGATTCTAAAGGATCTTGCGACAAAGGCTCTAAGGGTTCATCAGACAAAGGTTCTAAAGGATCTTGTGACAAAGGCTCTAAAGGTTCATCAGACAAAGGCTCTAAGGGGTCATCGGACAAAGGTTCTAAAGGATCATCGGACAAAGATTCAGATGGTTCTCTTGAGTCCACACCAACGCCAGTTACGACAGGAAGTTTAACCGGTACAGTCTATGAAGATAGCAATAATAATGGTTCCCTAGACAATAATGAAACAGGGGTAGCACATATAGCTATAGAAATTATTGATGCAAATGGAGATATACATAATCTACTTACAGATAATGTAGGAAATTATACGATTTCAAATCTTCCAGAAGGTGTTGCAACAGTAACAATAGACCCAACGACATTGCCTGCCTTGGCTACGCTTACTGTAGGGTTAAATCCTAGTGATGAAGTAGTTGTTGCAAATACAGTAAGCCAGGCAACTTTAGATGGATATATTATCCCTGTAGCAGTAGGAGATATACATGGTCAAGTACTCGTATCAGGTCAAGGATATGCTGGTATAACATTAAATATCACCGATATTGATGGAACGGTACATCCGGTAGTCACAGATAATAATGGGAACTGGATACTAACAGGTATCATAGTAGGAGATGCTATTGTGGATGTCGATGAAACAACACTCCCTGGAGGAGTTGTTCGTTCTATTGGGTTAGATCAAGATGTATTTACCATTTTAGAAAATCAAGATACCGATGCTGGTATTGATGGATATATTGTTTACGTACCCTAATACTTTTTCAAGCATATAAAATCCTTTATATGCTTGATTATTTTTCTTTTTACTTATTTATATAATGTTCTCTTACCCATAGAAGTGCTTCTTCTTTTAGATTTATTTTTCCATCTAACTGTAAAGCATAGACTTCATCAAGTATCTTTTTAAACGCTACTGATGGTACTAACCCCAAATCTATCAAATCCCTACCCTGTAATAGTCTTTCAAGTGGTTTTGTTTTTACTTTTAATTCAGATGCTTTTTCAAGTAACCATTCTCCTGCTTTGTAATTTCTTGAAAGTGCGTCCTCTGTTGTCCGACCCAAAAAATCTGCTTTAGCCACCATCACAAGCTCTTCAATATTGACTTTAGTAGCAAGTCTACGTATGGCTTTATCACTAGACTTGGCAGCATAAAACTGAGAAGGTTTAAGATGATGTTCCACCAAGGGTAAGAGACTTTCAATAAAATCATGCTCATCCATCAACCTATACATTAGCGTCTTTGTCAAAGGCAAACCTGCACTTTCATGTCCAATAGCCCTTATATTTCCCTCTGCATCTATCGTTGTTGTAAGCGCTTTACCTAAGTCATGACATAAAATGGCAAATAAAAACTTCAATTTTTGTTTATTATTCTCAAAAAGAGGAGAATCACTCTTACATAATATTGCCATTTCATCTACGGTCATCAAAGTATGTACCCACACATCCCCTTCGGGGTGCCATTTGGGAGACTGTTGCACATCTATAAGTGCATAGAGCTCGGGAAAGTAACGTTGCAGTATACCTAGCTTGCGCATAAGTACAAACCCCTGTGAGGGTTTAGGTGCTTTAAGTAAAAGCTTTTTCCACTCTTCATATACCCGTTCTTTAGGTAATTCTTCAAGCATCCCCTCTTCTACCATCTGTTGACAGAGTTCAAAAGTATTTTCTGTGAGCGTGTAACCAAAGCGTGCAGAAAACTGTACTGCCCTATAGACACGTAAGGAATCTTCTACAAATGTATCATCATCTATATGTCTCAGTTGCTTGGTTTTGATATCTTTCAAGCCATTAAATGGATCTATAAAGAGTCTTTTTTCTATATCATAACCGATGGCATTGATGGTAAAGTCTCTACGTTTTGCAGCTGTTTTAAAATCTAAACTACCGTCTATCTCTACATCAAATCCACGATGTCCCTCAGCTATTTTAGACTCTATACGAGGAAAAGAGAAATCATACTCCTCTCCCTCATAACTAAACTTCAGTACACCAAAACTTTTACCCACAACATTAACTGACCCATATGGTATCAAAAGAGCCTCTAACTGCTCTAAACTCTCCAATCCATATACTTCTATATCATAATCTTTAATAGGAAGTTTTAAAAAGTGATCTCGTACAGAACCACCAACAATAACAGCACTTGCATTTTTCTTTTTTAATTGGCTAGAGATACTATGTAATATGTGAGGAATTTTCATGAGAGTATTATATCATGATAGTGTATGTAAAAATAGATTGAAAGAAATATTATAAGTGAAGAAAAAAGTGACGTAAAAAGTTTAGCCAAAAACGTAATGTTTTTGGCTAAAGGTGAAAATGATTATTTCATTGCTGCAATATGCTCTGCAACAGCTTTAATATCTTCATCGCTCATAGAAGCAACTTGACCTTTCATAAGACCACCCATACCATGTTGGTTAAGTGTTCCAGCTTTGTAACCGTGAAGTTGTTCAATTGTTTTAGCAGCATCTTGACCTTTGATGATTGCAGATTTACCAAGTGCAGCTTTTTCTCCGTTTGCACCATGACAACCAACACATTTAGCGTAAGCAGCAGCTCCGTCAGCCATAAGTAGTGTAGATCCAGCGAGTAACATTGTGATTGCTAATTTTTTCATTTTAATTCCTTTTAATTTGATTGAAACCTAGGTTTCATTTTGTTTTATTGATGATAAAAACCTTTTATCATCAATCCCTCTTATTTATTTTGTTAGAAAATAATATAGTGATTTTACTTAATCTTATATTAATTACTTAACAACTAGGTACATTCCCAGAGTCTTTTGCGTATTCATACACAAAGTCATACACATCTGGAATATATTTAGCTTTTACTTTTTTCAATTTTGGACAAATTTTCTTTGCTTCGTCTTCAAATTTACCTGCTTCTTGAATAGCTTCCCATTCATCTTGCGTATGTAGACGGGCAAATTTTGCTCCATTCATGCCACATGGTGCTTTAAATTTTTTAAGGAAAATCTTTTGACCTTTTTTCACATCTGCTGTTGCAGTAGAAGAAAGTAAAGTCATTCCAAGTAAAGCAGCAACTGCCAATTTTGTCATTGTACTCATTTCTTTTTATCCTTTTCGTTTAGATGATGTATAATAGCACGTAATTGTGAAAGTATTGTGAAGTTAGAGAGGAAAAGAGAAGCAGTTCAAAATAGACTGCTTCAAGAAGTTACATTGACTTAACAATGTGGTACGTGTGAACCACCTTCACCGTATTCACGGGTAAATTCATAGACAGGTTCCCACCATGATTTTTTAATTTTTTTAAGTTTTAATCTAGGACAAATCTTCTTTGTCTCTTCTTGAAATTTGCCATCATCCCAAATTTCTTCCCATTCATCTTGTGTATGGTGTCGTGCAAATCTTACACCAGAAAAACCGCAATATTTACGAATTTTCTTCTTAAATATTTTTTGACCTTTTTTAAGTTTAGCACTTTGTGATGCAGCAGCGACAGGCGTATTTAAGCCCATAAATATGAGTAGTGATAATGCAAGCATTATTTTTTTCATAACATTTCCTTTTATTTTTTTATCCTTATCCGTTATTATTGTAACTACTTCAACTTGTCAAAAACCTTAAATTTATCCCAATAAATATCAAGAGCTTTATCCAATTCTTCGCTACTGAGCGTTGTTTTATTCTTAATACCATAGTTAGCAATAAAAAGATCTGACATCACTGAAATATGTTTGGAAGGATACTGTAAATAATGTTTAAGACCTGCTTTCATATTCTTCTCACCTCCGTAAACCAATAGATAATTCATAAACATACGTTGCAGTGATGTTGGCAAATCTCTATGACATCCTACACAATTACGTTCATAAACATCAGAAGCAGGAAGATATGTTAAAAGTATCATGAATATAAGTATTTTTTTTACCATGAAAGCACCATTTTTGTTCCTTTTCCTTCAGTAGACTTCACTTCAATTTTAATATGATACTCATCTAATATCGTCTTTACAATACTCAGTCCCACACCAAAACCTCCTTCTGATTCATTAAATCTAAGATACCTGTCAAATACCAATGGGATTTTATCTTCTTTAATACCTATACCCGTATCCCAAATGAGTAATTTTTTCTCCTGTAAAGTGATGCCTATTACACCATTACGCTTATTATATTTAATCGCATTTGAAATAAGATTATCAATCACCCGTGTTATTTTTCTTCTATCTATTGTAATATAGGTCTTTTCTAGTTCCAGTTGGCAAGTTAGATTTTTGGATTGTGCCAAGATACTAAAATACTCTGCCCTATCTTCAATCAATGTTTTAAGCTCTACCTCTTCATCTATATTCTCTTTTTCCTGTTCTAATGTGAGATAGGTCAAATCTTTGTAAAGTATCGATACAGTTTTAGCTGCGATATTAATACGATTGAGTTTTGTTCTATTCTTCTCAACCATCACATCTGTATCCATCATCTCAATGTTCGCAAGTATCGCAGAGAGTGGTGTATTTAGCTCATGTGTTGTATCTTTAATAAACCGATCTAAAAGCACAATAGAATCTCGCATAGGCTTGACAAAACGCTTTGCTAAAAGTAGTCCAAAGAGAAGAAACAAAAAGAATGCAAACAGTCCATATCCTAAGATATTTTTCCAAGCTTCTCTCATCCATACGCCATCATCATGTACTTCAATGATAAGATATTTCGTACCTAAATAAAAATTATCTAATGTTTTAACAAGATGTATATAACTACCATTTCTATAGGTTCCTTCTTCAAACACAACATTCTCATTGTCAAGTTCAGAAAAAATTTTCATATATTCAAGATCATAGATGGCAGATTTAAAACGTGGATCTCTTGGGTAAGTAGTACGCTCATCAAAAAAGTGATGTAGTACTTTAAGTCGTTTGGTTTGTATGTAGGCATACTTTGCAAGGTTTGCACGCTGTTCTGCAAGCATCAACTTCTCTTGACTCTGATAATAATAAAAAGAGAGTAACGAGATAATGACTAATATAATGCCAATATAAAGGGAAAGAAATCTAAAAAGAGACTTCTTCTCACTTCTGAGCAATGAATTTGTAACCTTGCTTTTTGATGCTGACAATACGTTCCTTCCCTATGATTTTACGAAGATTTTTAATATAGGTACGTAAGGCCGTATCACTTGGTTCTTCATCGAAATCCCATAAGTGTTTATAGATACGTTCATGTGCCAACACTTCACCTTCTGTTTTCATAAACAGTTTAAGAAGGAGAGACTCTTTATTGCCTAAAGAGACTGTTTCTCCTTCAATATTCAGTTCATTATTTTTAATGTCATATTCTATGCTTGGAGAAATTTTGATGAGTTCTTTTGCTTCATGAAAAAATCCTCTTTTTAAAAGTGTTTCAATACGTATAAGTAACTCTTTTAATGCAAATGGTTTTCGAATATAATCATCACAACCACTCTCAAAACCTTTCTCTAAATCATCTACTGAATCTAAAGATGTGATGAAAATAGCAGGTGCTACTACATCACCTTCTCTTGCTTCTTTTAAAAGTTCAAAACCATTGATACCAGGGGTATTAACATCTAAAAGCAACAAGTCATACTTACTTTCATACATCTTTTCTTGTGCTTCATAGCCATCATACACAGAGACAATTTCATGTCCCTGCTCTGTTAAAAACTCTGTCACCGTTTCATTAAGATTGGCATCATCTTCCAAGAGGAGTATTTTTGCCATTAAAGTGACTGCCTGACCCAGCTTTGGAGTCTATTGGCACTTAGGGCGCCAGAGAGTCTATCGACCTCTTTCCCATTTTTAAAGAGTATAAGTGTTGGGATACTCTGTATACCATACTGTGCACCTAACGTTTGCTGCTCTTCGGTATTTACCTTGAGAAACTGTGCTTGTAAAGGCATAGAAAGTGCCGCTTCTTCAAAGGCAGGTGCCATTTGTAGACATGGACCACACCATGGTGCCCAGAAATCTACTACCACGGGGATATCAGAATTGGCTAAAAAAGTACCAAGCTTTGCAGCATCTACACTTACAGGTTTTGAGTCAAGTAGAGACTTTTTACACTGACCACAGTTGGCTTTTGCATAACTCTCTTTTTTAGGTATACGGTTTACTTTGAGACAATGTGGACAAACAACATTAACATTCATAGTTAAGCTCCTATATTTAGATTAATTTTTAATAGTTTGGTTATTATAGCAAATAAAGTAAATCATAATTTAACAAGGAATATAAAATGGCAAAAAAAGAACTCATAGTTGGCGGTGGATGTTTTTGGTGTACCGAAGCAGTATTTGAACTACTCAAAGGAGTAAGTGATGTAGAAAGCGGTTATGCAAATGGGCATACGGAAAACCCAACCTACAGAGATATCTGTACTGGAGAGAGTGGACATGCGGAGGTCATAAAAATCACCTATGATGACAGTATCATCACCGTAGATACGTTACTAGACATCTTCTTTGTGGTACATAACCCTACCACACTCAACCAGCAAGGTGCAGACAGAGGTACACAATACCGCTCTACCATCCTCTACACAGATGAAGAGACCAAAGAGGCGGCCGAGGCGGCACTAGAAGCGGCCCAAGAAGACTATACTGACCCTATAGTCACTACCATAGAGCCTTTAGACTGCTACTATAAGGCAGAAGGCTACCACCAAGACTACTACAGACAAAACCCTATGCAAGGATACTGTAACGCAGTTATCCCTCCAAAACTAGCAAAACTTAAAGCAAAGTTTGGAAGAGAGATGGCGTAAGGCTGTCTCTTTAATCTTCTATAAATTCCCGTTTCTTTTCAGATTTAATACGTAATTCATAATTTTTAATTCTGTTTTCTATATATTGTTTATGTTTAATGTACTTTATATCTCCATTAAATAATTCTAACAATGATATATAGTATTCTTTTCGTTCATTCCAATAAACTACTGCACTACCACTCAACCCATAGAAACTAGGCTCTTTAATGATTTCATGAATATGTTCAGGATTACTATTTGAGTTAATAAAAGTAGAGATAAATTCTTTTTTTTGTTTTTCTGAAAAATGAGAAATAAGGTCAAACATATATGTAATTTTATCAATATTCATAGAATTATTTTTTATATATTTAAGTAAAAAATCTTTTTGCTTATCTTGAACTTCTAATTGTTCACTATGATAGTGTGTCCTACTAAATAAAAATAATAAATCGTTACCCAATATATTAAACTTAATTTTATTATATTTTATATAGGTTTCTATTATAAGAGTTATTATTTTTTCATAGTTGTCACGTTCCCATAATTTCCTCATATCCTTATGGTAGTCTATATCTTTTTTTATGTCTTTATCAGTTAAATAAGTTTCAATATATTCGACCATAAAACTTGCATCCATATCCAATATTTTGTTTAAAGATTCACAATCATAATCTCCATGCGTAGTATATTTATCGTAGGTAATATAGATTTGTTTCAATAATGATATATCATTTTTAAAATATTTCAAAAGATTATTGTTTAAGTTTGTATTACTATTAAATAAAATACCAAATCCATTCAAGAATTTATTGTCTATTAATGATTTATCATAAAGAATTTTAGATACTTCATATATCACATTTTCATTTATTTCTAAATATTTCTCAAGAAAACCAAAGTGATACGGTACATATTCTTTTGCTTCAAGATATAATTTCAATAAATTTTTTACATCGTCACAATCTATCAATTCTACTGATAAACTATTATAAAAAGAGAATAACCAACATTCTCTATTTTCTATGCAAGAGGACTTTAATAAATTATAAGTTTTATATTTGCCAACCATACCAATAATATTTTCAAGAATCTCATTATAACATTGAGATGACAAATCTTTATATGTCAGATATATTTTAAATACTTCATTAAATAAAGTTTCATTTTCTTCAGCCAATAATAAAATAATTGTATTTAAACTATTGGTTATTTTATACGTATTTCCTGTACCTTTATATATCTCATCAATATCCTCCAATAGCTGACTCCATTGCTCTATACATTGATAAGGTTGAATAAATACTTTTAAATCATTTTTATGTATCTCTTCTATCTTTTCCCATGATACATCATCATATTTCTTTCTATAAAAAAATCTGTCTATATCCAGTTTTTGTGATATTAGATATATATTTGTCATAAATTTTTTCTGTATACTTTTGGGGAAATCTATATTATGTTTTTCTAATACTTTAAAGTATTTTTGAATCATTTTACAATGAATAAATTCTGAAACAGATAATTCTCTATCTAAGAAAACTATTAAAATGTTACTATCAAACTCTAGAAGTTCACTATTTTTATTTTGTAATCGTTGTATATCTAAAATATATTTGTTGATAACATTTAATACTTGACTCTTATATTTTTTTATCTTAAATAACTCAAAAAGGTTTTCCCATATATTTTGTCTTAACAACTCTAATTCATTTGTTTTATAAAGACTAAAATGAATAAATGATACTTCAAACTTACCTTCTGTCCTTGTAGTATCAACTTCAAGTTTGAGATAATATTTCATAGTTTCTAAATATAATTTTGTAAATAATATATTTTTTCCATTTTGAGTTTTTATCCATAGTTCATTGAATAATATATTTTCAAAAAAATAATCATTCTTATGACTTTCTAATGAATAACTAAAATTCTTAGTTAATAACGGTAATATAAACTCTTTAAGTCTATTTGGCTGTGTTTCAAAATATTCTAAAATAATTTGTAATGCCATTTTAAAAGAATTATATCTATTAATAAATATTGATAATACATCTAAAAATTCATCATTTCGATATAGATTATTTACTTCTATAAATTCAAAGTCATCTGCATCTAAGGATTCTTTCTCTAGAGAATCAATATATGTTTTGCAATAATCTAGAGTATCCGTTTCTTTTATATACCAAAAGTATTGCATTAGTAACAATACAGTATCTTTATTACTAATATTATTTTCCCATAAATTATCTATAGGCTTTTGTATCTCTTGTTGTATCTTTTGACTATCAAAACTATTCATCATCAGTACAAGTATATCATTCATTTTTCTTGGATAATCAAAAAATAATTTTTCTATAAACAATTCAATGTTTAGAAGCTTTTTTTTGAAAACTACATAGTAAAAAAGATATGTTGAAACAACTTGGTCAGATATTTTTACAACTTCATTTTCATAAAAATCACATAGCTCTTGTTCATGCAATATATGTGCATAATTCCAAAATAATTCTACATCTAAACCAAATATTGTCTTGATTAAATTCATTTGAATATCATTACTTCTATCTATAACACGAAAGAAGCTAATAATAGCTGCAACTTTCAATGTCTCATTAGATATATTTGATTCTTTAAATATATTAGAAAAATATTCATCATAAACATTTGAGACATTATTAATACTCATCAAAGTGTTTTTTTCTTTTGCAATTTTAGCTATCATTAAAGCAAGTCTAGGATTACCTTTAGATAAATTCTCTATACGCTTTAAATAATCTGTATTTTGTATATCATATTGATTTTTAACCAAAGTCCTTATCTCTTCATTTGAAAACTCTTTTATGTCAATCTGTTTAAAATTTATATTTTCTAAATTCTCTATAACTTTTGTTTTTGCATAATCTCTTACAGTAAGTATTAATTTTATTGAGCCATTAGTTAGTTTCTGGGAGTAATATTCTTTTAGATACGTGAGTGCTGTATGAATTCTATTTGCATCATCAATAAAAATTAAAAAATATTTATCCTCATGAAAATATGATTTAATATCGTCAAAAATATTGCTTCCTCTTTCTAAAATACATTTAAATGTATATCCATTATCATCAGCATATTTTTTTCCAACTTCTAATGCTAACTTCGTTTTCCCTACACCTGCCTTACCTGTAATCAAAATAACTTGTTCTGTATCTAGGCTAGATATAATCTTTTTAGATTCTTCTTCCCTAAATAGAAACTCTATATTTAATGGAGTCGTATATTTGCTAGAATCATAAGTTTTGACAAAATCATCTTCATCAAGTATTTGCCCTGTATCTATTTCAACATCTAGTGAATTTTTTGCAATGATAGGAAAGTTATTATGAATATCATAGGATAAACTTGAATTTGTTAATATCTCACAAGTTATATTATTACAAGCATTATTTAATATTTCTATCTCTTTTGTTGATAACTTAGAGTTACAAGCTAAAATAATTTTATCAATTTTACTAATATCAATACCTGTCTTATATACATCAAAACATTTACTAATATCTTCTAAAAACTTCTTTACTATATTAGTTTTTTGAGCTGTATATTCTACAAAAATATATCGTCCATCATCTAATGGTATTAGTGTGTCAGGTGTTCCCTTCGTTGGTTTATCTTCAGCTAATTTCGTACCTATAGATTGAATATTATAATGATATTTTTTATTTAAATATGTATCTACAAGCTTATGAAATGTAGTATCATTTATCCTTGATAATTTGTCTTCTATCTCATTTAATTTTGACATGTATATATCCAATAGTATGCTAGATTTATATATTCTATCTAATTTTATTTTTAGTTTACAAAAATATGTCAATTTGCAATATTTTTACCCTATTACACACAAAATAGTTATACTCCACCGTACCCTTTTTACATTGGGTAGTGTTTTTACTTTTGTTCTATTTAGGGTTTGGGCTTGGCATTTATATGTGGGTGGTAAAAATCTAGGGCAAAGGGTGCATTATGGAAACTATGTTTTCAGCATTTGCTTTAATTCTTGGAGTAATAAAAGTTACGATTATGTGGCTAAATTATAAAGAGAATAAAAGGAAAAGAAACACAGACAAAAACTAAAGTCTAGTCTCACAAGGTTTAGAGAGGTGCAACTCTCTAAACTTCTGTGTACCCTTTCCAAAATTATACAAACATAACTTTAAATCTGAATAAAATAAATATCTATACTATATTATCTGTCCAGAGGATTATCTGAACGTTTTTTCACCTTTTTCTCCTGTTCTTCAGAGATATTAGGCTGCGTAAATGCTACTTGTCCTGCTATGATGCATCCCTTACACCCCGGTTCACAATGGTGATGGAGTTTTAAACACCACTCTTTATCGTCTTCATATGTACCCATAAACTGGCAACCCCAACCACTAGACATCTCAGTACCTTATCTCAAAGCCATCAGTGGCAAACTCGGCATCATGGATGATTTCATATTGTATATCTTCTACGGCACTTAGAGGAGAACCCTCTTTGAGTATCTGTATGAAGGTATCTAGTTCATCATCAAAAACCTCTGCTACAACTTCTACCGTACCATCAGGAAGATTTTGAATGTACCCTTTAAACTGTTTTTTCATCATATTTTGAGAGACAGACTTTCTATAGTAAACCCCTTGCACCCTGCCAAAAATAATAAATCTATACCACTCCATTACTTTTTCCCATACTCGTTAATCAATTCACCTAAGAATTCCAATATACGCTCTTGAAACAAAGCATCTTCTTCATCCTCTGCACACTCATGAAGTTGTCTGAGTAAATTCATATCAATCTTCTCAACAAATCTTGGCACAGTCTTTGTTTCACGCTCTACAAGTTGTATTAGATGCTCAAAATTTAGTCCATTGTTTGTAACAATTTTTGTATGATATTCATTGACCGTATCGATAAGCACTTCTGCACGCTCTATATCATCACTATATATGCTGTGTGCTATCTCTTTTAGTTTCTGTTTTTCACACTCATCCATTTCCCCATTAGAAGAAATCATGAGTGTTAAAAGTTTGGCTCTGTATTCTAAAGAACTATGATGATAGACTAAAAATTCTCTAAACATTTTACGTACAGCACGCTTTAAGCCTTTAAACACTTTGTCTTCCTTAACACACTTTTAACAAAAGTATACTATAGTTTTACAAAAATGGATAAACACAGATGGGAAATATTGACCTTATTATCATTTTAAC
>Ga0256843_1002317_pt1 | contig 14036 bp, 10 predicted proteins | sample AlvinellametaG_FD_191572 | JGI IMG/M metagenome (GOLD analysis project Ga0256843, IMG submission 191572) | Pompeii worm associated microbial communities from hydrothermal vent at the East Pacific Rise, Pacific Ocean - Alvinella | ecosystem: Host-associated > Annelida > Integument > Unclassified ... | reverse complement strand
GGTAGTAGTGCTGATGTACTAGACAAGATGGCAGTAAAGAGTATAGAAGATGACTTAAAAAATATCAATGAGATACAATCTATAGATACTACTATACAAAATGGCTCTTTTATCATCAAAGCAGATATCAAGCCACACAGTGACAACCAGCTAGTTTTGGGTGATGTCAAAGATATCATCTCAAATGTTAGAAGAGATTTGCCAAGTGATATGAATGAACCAATAGCCAAGATAGTAGTACATGACTATCCACTTTTGCTTGTAGCTATATCATCCAATGAACTCAGCAAAGATGAACTTTTAAAGATAGCAGACAAACTCAAAAGTTCACTAAGCTCATATAAAGAGCTAAGCAACATACTTATCAGAGGTGATGCCGATAAAGAGGTTCGTATCAATGTAAGCCAAGCTAAGTTAGAAGCTTATGGTATCACAAAAGATGCATTTTATAGGGCTATATCACAGATAAGTTCTATATTTCCTATCGGTACTCAAGAGGTGCAAGGAAAACATCTGTTTATATCGACAATCAATGGTGAGAAAAATGCCAAAGATATGGGTGAGATTATACTCAATATCCAAGGAAAACATATCAAACTCAAAGATTTGGCTACTATAGAATACACTTTGGGTGATAGTGACCAGATATCACACTTCAATGGTATGCAAAATATCTCTATCAATATCAACAAAACCAAAGAGGGTAATGCTATAGCTTTAAGCAAAGAGATAAAAAAGCTACTCAAAAGCTACTCCAAGATGTATCCAAATGTGGACTTTGAAGCATACACAGATACATCTATATGGATAAAAAATAGACTAAACCTTGTATCTTCAAATATCCTTTTTGGGCTTATCTTGGTCTTTTTAGCACTGCTTTTGAGTGTAAACTATAAGATAGCATTGGTTGTAGCTATGGGGATACCTGTAAGCTTTATGATAACCATAGTAGGTGCTGACTTGATGGGATATAGTCTAAATATGCTGACACTTCTTGGTGCTTTGATAGCTTTGGGTATGCTAGTAGATGAAGCTATAGTGGTTGCTGAAAATATATATAGACATATAGAAGAGGGAAAAACTCCAAGAGAAGCAGCCATAGAGGGTTCAGCAGAGATGTTTCCTGCTGTCATGACTGCTACCTTGACTACAGTGTTTTCTTTTTTGCCTTTACTTATCATGAGTGGTGAGATGGGTATGTTTATGAGGGTGTTACCTGTGATGATAACTATCCTTTTACTTAGTTCTCTTTTTGAAGCTTTTTATTTCTTGCCACTACATGCAAAAGACTTCTACTCTATCAAAGATAAAAACCAAAAAGAAGATGCAAAACATGAAGGCAAAAATGACTTTTGGCTTTGGTTTGATAGAGTATATGAGAAGATTTTGAGATTTTTACTCAAAAATAAAAAGATATCTCTTATTGTTATCATCGTATCTATCGTATTGGCTACTGCTGGTATGCTAAAGATAACTAAGTTTCAGCTTTTCCCTGAGTTTGATACTACACAGATATATCTCAATGGTAAAGTAAATATCAATAACAAGCTAGAAGATACAGAGAAGTTTGTTTCTATGATAGAGAAAGATTTGCTAAAAGATATCAACAAAAGTGAAGTATCATCTATCACATCCATTATAGGTGTTATGTTCAACCCAGACCAGAGTGTGGAGAGTGGAAGCAATGTGTTTCAGATATTTATCAACTTACACGAAAAAGCACCTGAAAACTTCTTTGATAGATATATCAATCCTATCTTTTCACTAGAGTATGATGGTTCAGATATGATAAGAGAACAAAAAGCACAAGAGATAGTTGCAAAGCTAAAAAGTACTATACTTAAAAAGTATCAAAATGTCACATTAGACAATGGTATGCCACTTTTTGAAGAGATAAATATGTTTGTACAACAAACAGGTATCGTAGGACATGATATAGAGATAGGTATCATAACACCCAATAGAGCAAAAATGCTAAGTGCTATCAAAAAGTTAGAAGATAAGCTTCACTCTATAGATGGTGTAGAAGATATAGCTTCCAATGCCCAAAGAGGTGTAGATGAACTCAAGCTTAGAGTAAACGAATACGGACAATCCTTGGGCTTTAGTGAAGGCTATATATCAACTGTTCTTAGAGGATTACTTCTTGAGAGTGAATACACTAAAGTCTTTGATGAGACAGGTTTACTTAGAGTTAAAGTTTTAGACCCAACCAAAGATAAAGATATGGATATAGCATCTTTAAAAGTAGCTATCCCCAATAGTGATAAATTTGTCAGATTAGATAGTATATGTGATATGAACTACCAAAAAAGCTTTTCCAAGATATACAAAGAAGATAGTGAGAGGATACGAAGTGTCACAGCTAGAGTAGATACCAAAAAGATACTAGCTACAGAGGTTATGGATACTATCCGTCCTTTACTCAAAGAGTTTCAAAAAGATGGTATCAAGATAGTGATAAAAGGTGAAGAGAAAGAGAACAAACAGATGAAAAAAGAGATGAGCCAAGCAGCACTTATAGCTATCTTTTTGATATTTATCTCACTTGTTTGGATGTTTAACTCTTTAGTGTTGCCACTTATCATCATCTCTACTATACCACTATCTATCGTAGGTGCATTGGTAGGTGGATATATCATGGGTATCAATCTTACTATGCCAGGAGTGATGGGGATTATAGGTTTGGCAGGTGTGGTTGTCAATGATGGTCTTATCATGCTTGATTTTATCAAAGGAAGCAAAAACTACTCAGAGGTTATACATAAAGCTTCACAAAGACTTAGACCTATCATGCTTACATCTATCACCACAGTACTTGGTTTATCTACTTTGATATTTTTTGCAAGTGGACAAGCACTTATCATCCAGCCTATGGCAGTAGCATTAGGTTTTGGTATAGCATGGGCGACAGTACTAAACTTATACTATGTACCACTTATGTATGCTGTGATATATAGAGTTAAGGAGAGTGATTAATATATTGGAAAGAGAGTTATATTATATTGCACTTATGTTATAATTTATATATTTGAAAATAAAATGGGGGAGAGATTTTGTTTCAAGGTTATAAAAAAGTATATTATATTTTGTTATGTTTGATGGCTTTTAGTAGTTTGGTATTGTCTGAAGATATAGACTCTTTATTAAGTGAGTACAATCAAAAAAATCGATTGTCAACTAAAACTATAGATGAAAATAAAGGTAGTTTGATACTCTTTACTAGAGATGATATCGAAAAAATGCATGCTACAAGACTTAAAGATATCTTCAAAACACTACCTCTTGTGTATTATCATGAAAATAGGTATGCTTTACCAGATCCATTAACATCAGGTAGTTCTGAGTTTTATAAAAGTTCATTTATAAGGATTTTTATCGATGGAGTTGAAGTAACTCAAGGCTGGATTGGTAGTGGATTAGTAGTGTATGGTGATATCAATATAGATTTTGCTGATCATATAGAGTTTTACTATACTATGCCTTCTTTTGAGTCATTTATAGAACCAGCATATATGACTATATATATGTACTCTAAAGACCCATCAAGAGATGAAGGAACAGTAGTAAAACTATCTCAAGGCAGTAGAGGTTATAGTGAACAGTCTATGAGCTATGGTAAAGATGATGGTGATATCTCATATATGATAAACCTATCTCATACAAATGCAAAAAGAGAAAAGATAGATAATGGTATAGATACTCCTTTGAGTAGAGATTTTGAAGAGAGTCTGTTTTTTGTACATATCAAAAATGACAACCAATCATTTCATCTTCAGGTAGTAGATAAAAAAACAGACTCGTTAGCTGGTGCTAGTTGGGATGCTACACCATTAGAGTCTAGTATGGACTATCTAAATATCAATATGGATTATACTATCAAGTTTGATGAATATTGGAAAATGTCAATCTCATATGATTGGTTAAAGACTAGACTAGACCAAGAAGATGATAACTCACTTATGATACCTATGGCAAATGGTTCTAACTCTTTACATGGCTACTCCATCAACGATACTTTAACATCAGATTTGACATATACCAATACCATAAATGACAACCACCTGATATTTGGAGTAAAAGGACGATATAAAAGGTTACAATACATAAAGCTTGATGGTGAAGCAGCAGAGACTCCTGATTTTAACTGGGAGAAAATCTTTTCTGTATTTTGTCAAGACCAGTATGTTATCAATAGTTCACATCTTGTATCTTTAGGTCTATCATATACATATATAGATAGAAATGGTGGTATGGATGATAATGAACTTTTTCAGTTTAGATTGGGATATATATATAACTTTGATAAGTTTACATATAAAACATATATATTTAGAACAGAGTTTGCTGTCGAACCTACTATGAGTAGTTATAATTTTCAATATAATGATGATGTAGATCATCAATCAACATATGGTATATCAACAGAGTTTAAGTATCAAACTTTGCTTAGTAAGTTAAGGCTTGGGCTTATATATATGAGAGACCATAATAGTTTGATGCATATTGATGTGGAAAATGATAAAAGAGATACTATATATTTTGTTTCATTATTAGATGGTGAATATAAGTTTGATATAGATAACAAAATAGCTTTTTTGATATATACTTCACACTACAAGCATATATATAGCTATGATACTTTGGATGATGTTAGTGCATATATTAGCTTTTTCAATACATATAAAAATATAGATTTTTATAATGGTTTCATATGGCATATAGATAGTTTAGATTGGAAAAGTTATATAGATTGGACATCTACTATATCTTGGAATATCAATGAAAATCTTTCTATTACACTAAAGGGTGAAAATATTTTAGGTAGAGCTAAAGAGAGTACTATTGTAAGGTTTGATCCATCATCCCCATCGAAGGATATACTAGAAGAACCGTTGCATATATCACCTATAGATAGGTCTGTAAGTTTAAATGTGGAGTATAGGTTTTGAAAAAGTTTACCATTTTACTTTTTGTAGTGTTTAATTTTGTATTTGCATTTGATGCACAAACTACACTCAAAGTGTATACTAAGATTTTGACATCTATATTTCCACAACAAAATACTATAAAAGTATATATACCAAATAAAGAATTTGCTAAAGTCTTAAATTCTTCAGATATCATAAATGTAGTTGATAATATCAATGAAGCATCTATAGCTATAGTAACAACTATCAAAGAGTTACAAGAGGTCAAAGCTAAAAAAACAGATAAGATAGTTTTTGCTACAAAAGAGGGTTTGTTGAATGAAGGTGCTTCTGTGATAGGTGCTTTTTATTGGAAAAAGGGTCGTTCACAATTGGTTTTTATCAAATCAAGACTAAAAAAATATCATATAAAACTACCAAATGTATATGATAAATTTATAATAGAGTTGTAATATGAGTGAAAAATATATCAACAAATATATCTTAGTGCTTTTTATTGTATTGATAGGGTTTATTGCTTATTTGCAATATAGTGTGATACAAAATACAAATAAACTAAGAGAAGATGAGATAAAACAGACAAAAATATATGCACAAAATATAGTAGAGTATATCAAGCGAAAAGTTCCTTCTAAACTCTATAAATCACTAGATGAAGATAAAGGTTTAAGATACGAACTAAACAATATCTTAAATACATTTATAACAGATAACTATAAATATATATTTTTATTGAGAAATTATAAAAATAAATACTATAGGTTTTTACTTGATGGTTCTAATATCAATCCAGAAGAGTATAACTCACTCTTTTTCCCAAAAAGTAAACTTTATGATGAGGTATATAAAACTCAGAAGATAAAAATCTTAAAACAAAAAGATGAGGTAGAGAATGTCTGGTTATCTATATTGGCACCAGTAGTTTACAATGGAAAAACAGAAGCTTTACTTGTGATAGATTTATCCAAAGATTATGGAAACTATATATCAAAGTTTAACTCACCTATATCACATCTTATAGGATTGATACAGATATTTTTGAGTATAAGTTTTGTTATATTAGTAGCTGTATTTTATAAATATTATAGATTTAGAAAAAATATCATTCTTGATAAAACAACACAAGCATATACAAAACTATACTTAGAAGAGTTTTGTTTGCATAGAGAAAAACAAGATGAGTTTATGTTGATGGTGGATATAGATGGCTTTAAAAATATAAATATCAAATATGGATACCAAGCAGGTAATGAGTTGTTAAAAAGGTTTGTTTTTTCTATCCAGCATGAAGTTTTGGCAACTCAAAGCAAATCTGTATTTAGGATTTCGGGTGGAGAATTTATCATTATCATAGCTAAAAACAATAAATATACACTAGAAGAGATAACACAACAGCTTTTTGAACAGTTAAGTAAAAAAACATATATACTAAGTGACAATACTGTAAAGTTAAGTATATCTGTAAGTTCTATAGAGATTGGTGAGAAGTGTTCTTTAAATACTATTTTAAGAGTGTTGGATGAGAAGCTATTGGAGATAAAAAGTAAAGGTAAAAATAGTTATGGCATCATTAGTCAAAGGGATAGAGATAATATAAAATATAGTGATATTGACTTCATCAAAGAGTTATTAAACAATCAACAGCTTATTTGTCTATATCAACCTATATTTGATACCAAAACAAAACAGATAGTCAAATATGAAGCATTAGTAAGACTAGATGATAATGGCAAGTATATCTCTCCATACTATTTTTTAGATATTGTTAGAGGTACTACTCAATATATCAAGATGAGTAAACTTGTATTTAAGCATATATTTGAAACACTTAAAAAATATCCAGATATACATATATCTGCCAATGTACATTTGGATGATTTGTTTAATAGTGAAATGATGAGTATGATTATAGAGGAGCTATTTTATCATCAAGAGTATGCTAATAGACTTACTTTTGAGATATTGGAAGATAAGGAGATATATGACTATGAAAGGGTTAATGAAATATTTACACACTTAAGAGCTTATGGCTCAAAGATAGCTATAGATGATTTTGGAAGTGGATATGCAAACTATTTATATCTTCTCAAACTTAATGTAGATATTATTAAACTTGATTCATCGTTGATCAAAGAGTTGAAAACTCAACCAATAAAAAGCAAGCAAGTTATATCGTCTATAGTAGATTTGGCACATAAATTAGATTGTGAAGTTATAGCAGAGTTTGTATCTGATGAAGAGATATATAATGCTATTTTAAAGTTAGGAATTGAGTATTCTCAAGGGTATTATCTGGGAGAACCAAGGCTTATAGGCAAATATATAGGGTCTAAAAAAGATACTCAATAATAGATTAAACCAATTTAGTTATAATAGCAACTTAAAATTTAAGAGGTATAATGATGATGAATATTTTTGATGATGATGATGCTTTTGTAGGTACTCCAAAGTCCAACTATTTTAGTATAGCTAAAAATGCAAATCAAAACATAGTAGAGATGGAGTTAGAGAAGATGCTTCGCCGTTTGGCAGTAGCTGAGAGAGTTATTGAGCAAAATGGCCTAGAAGATACTTACGAAAAAGAGATACTCTCAACAGTAGTCGATGGTGATATAGATGATAGACTAAACTCACTGTTTATAGAGTTGGTTGGCAATATAGTAACACAGTGTGAGTAGTAGATATGCTTGAAGCAGTAGAGAGACAGATAGGACACTTTATATCTGACCTTGATGATAAAACCACTTCTTTGTTGTATGCTAAACTACCTGCTGGTAAAAGACTAAGAGCAAAGTTGATACTAAAAGTAGCAGGTAACTCTCTTCAAGCTATAAAGAGTGCTGCTATAGTTGAGCTTATACACGCAGCAAGTTTACTGCATGATGATGTGATAGATGATGCTTTTACTCGTAGAAACAAACCATCTTTAAATGCACTATATGGTAACAAAACAGCTATAATGCTAGGTGATATACTCTACTCAAAAGGCTTTTATGAACTCAACAACATATCTTCTAAAGTAGCCAAATTAGTATCCAATGCAGTAACCCAACTAAGTCTTGGAGAGTTGGCTGATGTAGAACTATCAAAAAGTTTCAACCCAAACAAAGAGTTATACCTAAAGATGATATATCAAAAGACAGCTTCATTGATGGAGGCTTCAGCAGGTGTGGGAGCCAATTTGGCTGGGAAAGATGAAATAGCATATATGAGATATGGTAGAAACCTTGGCATTGCATTTCAAATGATAGATGATATACTTGATATTACTCAAGATAGTGCTACTTTGGGTAAGCCTTCTTTACATGACTTCAAAGAGGGTAAAACAACCTTACCTTACATATATCTCTATGAAGCACTAAATCAAGATGAAAAAACTAAGCTTGTATCTTTGCATGGCAAGACACTCACAGCAGATGAAGAGTTATGGATAAAAACAAAGATGCAAGAGCATAAAGTGGTAGAAAAATCATACCAAGAGGCAAAAGAGTTGGTACAAGAGGCTATAGAGTTGATGAATAGTAGGGGTGAGAAGAGTCTTAGTGATATAGCTATGGCTATGATAGATAGGGAGTTTTAAATGTATTATCAAGTTATAAGTTTTTCTCATAAAAATTGCCAACAGGCTTTTAGAGAGAAATTAGCTTTTGCATGTGATGATGAAAAAAGAGCTTTTTTAAATGAATTAACTGGTTTTGAGTTTATACATGAAGCTTTTGTTATATCCACTTGTAACCGTGTAGAGATAGTGATGGCTACTCGTGATAACTTTGCTAGTTATCACTCAGTACTTGGACTTCTTAGTCAAAACAAAGATATAAACTTTTATGAGTTAAAAGAGTTAGCTAAAAGATATGATGACAAAGATGCAGTTTTGCATTTCTTTTCTGTAGTATCTTCACTTGATTCTTTGGTGATAGGTGAGTCACAAATCACAGGTCAAGTTAAAGATGCTTTTAGATTTTCTTATGAAAATGGTACTTGTTCAAAAAGACTCAATAGACTTCTTTCGTATGCTATCAAGTGTGCTGCTGAGGTTAGAACTATCACAAATATATCTCAACATCCTATATCTATAGCATCAGTTGCAGTTGCTCAAGCACACAAAATCTTACAAGACAACATACAAGGTATGAAAGGTATAGTTGTTGGTGCTGGTGAGATGGGTGTGTTAGCAGCTAAGCATTTGCTTAGAGTTGGATGTGATGTTGTACTTATCGGAAGAGATAGAGCAAAAGTAGATATCATCGCTAATGAGTTAGGTGAGAATGTCAAAGCAGATACTATGGAAAATCTAGCCAAATATATCAACAGATATAGACTTCTTTTTAGTGCAACATCATCAAAAGAGCCTGTTATAACAAAAGATCTTATAGAAAATGAAACTCTTCATCGTATATGGTTTGATATGGCAATACCTAGAGATATAGAAGATATATCATTAGATAAGTTACAGATATTTCGTATAGATGATTTACAAGCTATATCCAATGATAATCATGCACTTAGAGAAGAACAAGCTATAAAAGCTTCAGAGATAGTAGATAGATACAAAGATGAGTTTTTTGCTTGGCTTCAAGCACTCTCTGTTGAGCCTGTCATCAAAGAGATAAGACTTCAAGTCAATGAGATAATAGACCATGAGATACAAAGAGCCATCAAAAAAGGATTTGTACCACAAGAGTACAAAGACAATATGACAAAAATGGCAACACAAATGTTTAACAAATTTTTGCATACACCTACTAAAAATCTAAGAATATCATCATCTCAAAAAAACAATGCAAGTTGTGTTGAAGAGTTCAAAAAAATCTTTGAGATAGATACAGATATGGTAGATGTTCAAGAGTACAAACAAAACAAAAAGGATAACTAGTGAGATTTTCAAAGCTTTTAGTACCGACTACAAAAGAGACACCAAATGATGCGACTCTTCCTAGTCATATATATCTAATCCGTGGTGGATTTATCCAGTCAGTTGGAGGTAGTGGACTTTACAACTTTTTGCCACTTGGTAAAAAGGTTTTAGATAGAGTCAAAAGTGTAGTCAAAGATGAGTTGGATAAGGCTGGTTGCCAAGAGGTTAGTTTGAGCTTTGTTACACCATCATCTTTGTGGGAAGAGAGTGGAAGATATGAAAAGTATGGTAAAGAGCTTTTAAGGTTCAAAGATAGAAAAAATAATGAGTTTGTACTAGGACCCACTCACGAAGAGATGATGGTAAATCTAGTAAGACAAAGTGTCAAAAGCTACAAGCAACTACCACTAAATCTATATCAGATAAATCTAAAATTCCGTGATGAGATAAGACCTAGATTTGGACTTATGAGAGGTAGAGAGTTTTTGATGAAAGATGGTTATAGCTTTCATACAACTCAAGAGGATATGAAAAGAGAGTTTGATTTGATGGAAGAGACATACAAACGAATCTTTACTAGACTTGGACTTGACTTTAGAGTTGTAGAGGCTGACTCTGGTGCTATAGGTGGAAGTGGAAGCAAAGAGTTTATGGTTCTAGCAGACTCTGGTGAAGATACTATCGTTGTGTGTAGTGAGTGTGATTATGGAGCAAATATAGAAGCAGCAAAAAGAGCTAAAAAAGAGTGTGAAGTAGAAGCTCCTGAGGCAAACTTCTCTAAGTTTCATACACCTGATACTAAGAGCATAGAAGAGCTTAGTGCATTTTTCCATGTAGATGCACACTATCTAGTTAAAACAGTGGCAAAAAGAGCTTTGTTTGACGCAGGAGAGAGTAAGATAGTTCTTTTCTTCCTGAGAGGAGATGATGAACTCCAAGAGACTAAAGCTGCCAATGCCGTAAATGCCAATGATTTGGTAGATGTAGATGAAGAGGAGCTTCAAAAAGCAGGACTAGTTGCAGGATATATGGGACCTATAGATTTGCCACAAGATATAACTGTAGTTTGGGATGAAAACCTAAAAAATGCCGATAGTATGATATGTGGAGCAAATGAAGTAGATTATCATATCGTAGGGTGTGATTTTTCAACAGCTGATATACCTGATGAACTTTTCTTTGATATAGTAGCAGTCCAAGAGGGTGATAAGTGTGCTTGTTGTGGTGGTAAGCTTACATATACCAAAGGTATAGAAGCAGGTCATATCTTCCAGCTTGGTACTAGATACTCTGAGCCACTAGGATGTACATACTTAGATGAAAATGGCAAATCCCAACCAATGGTGATGGGAACTTATGGTATAGGAGTTAGCAGACTTTTAGCAGCTATCATCGAACAACACCATGATGATAGAGGATGTATCTGGACAAAAGAGTCAGCACCGTTTGATGTATATGTGATGATATCCAATATCAAAGATGAAGAGCAAGTTAAACTAGCTGATAGTTTGTATGAAAAGCTACAAGCTAAAGGTGTAGATGTACTACTTGATGATAGAAAAGATAGATTTGGTGCGAAGATGAAAGATTATGAGCTTATCGGTATCCCTTATGCTTTGGTAATAGGTAAGAAATTAAAAGATGGTATGATAGAGTTCGTGACTCGTGATGGAATGAAAAAAGAAGAGATTAGTATAGATAAGATAGATGAGTTTTTAGAAGGTAGATTCTAATGCCTGTTTTTGTCATTATATACTTTTTGTTGGAGTTGTATGTATCTTTATCTCTTGGAGAGAGATTGGGCTTTTTGGGTTCAGTTGTTTGGATACTAGCAACTCTTTCTATTGGTATGGCAAATCTTAGACTAGCACCTTTTACTATCATGGAAAACTTACAAGCAGTTGGCGTTGGTAAGCTTGATATGAGAAAGTTCCAAGATGCTAGTATGGCTTCATTTTTAGGCTCTATCTTACTTATCATACCAGGTGCATTTAGTGACTTGGTAGGGTTTATACTGCTTGGTTATACATTTTATTTACGATTTGTCGCTAAAATAACACCGAGTAAACTAAATATATATCAAAATCAAGGAGAAGAAGATGTCATTGATGTCGAAATTGTTGAGCGCAACACTGATAGCAACAGTAGTATTGAGTGCAAATGAAGTACAAACACAAAAAGTTGAACCTAAAAAGGATACAGAAGTCAAAAAAGAAGTATTGAGTCAGAAAGATCTTTTGAAGTTTATAAAAAGAAATGTAGTCCGTAACCCAAGAGTTAAAGTAAACAAAGTAGAGATTGTAGAGACTAAACAAGATGCAAGACTTCCTGGATGGGATATCATCTTTAGTACTATGAATCTATCATTTCAAAAAAGAGAGATGAATGCTCCTTTGATGATATTTAAAAATGGTAATCTACTTACAACAGAACTATATGATATGAAAACAGGGAAAAGCTATAGTAAAGAGATAAAACCAAATGTTTCTAAAAAGCTATATGATGATGAACATTTACTAATGGGACATAAAGATGCAAAACATAAGATATTGGTTTTTTCAGATCCACAGTGTCCTTTCTGTCAAGATGTAATGCCAGATATCTTTAAAGCTGTTAAAGAAAATCCTGATACATTTGCTCTATACTATTATCACTTACCTCTAAAGAGATTACACCCTGTATCTGATGCATTAACACGAGTTATGCATGTAGCGCAAAAAGATGGCAAAGTAGATATGGCTACTAAAATGTATCAACTAAATATAGATATAAGAGAGACGAACGAAACTAAGATTTTGAATGCTATTGATAAGCAGTTTGGTTATAAAGTGACAAAAGAACAGATAGATGCAAAAGAGGTTAAAGATGCTATAAAAGCTGATGAAGACACAGCAGCTAAAATGATGGTTGGTGGAACACCTACTGTATATATAGATGGTAAGTGGGATAGATTGAGAAATGGATACAAAAAGTATCTACCAAAGAAAAAGTAATAATATATAGGGGTTTTGTGTGCAGAAATTAGTTATAGCAACAAGAGAGAGTGCATTGGCACTGTGGCAAGCATATCATATCAAAGATAGAGTTGAAGAGCTATTTGATGATGTAGAGGTAGTTATCAACAAGATGACATCCAATGGAGATAAAGTTCTTGATAAACCTTTAGCACTCATAGGTGGTAAAGGACATTTTACCAAAGAGCTTGAAGATGCTATGCTTGAAGGTAGTGCAGATATGGCAGTACACTCACTCAAAGATGTACCTACATATATACCAAAAGGGCTTGAACTCTCAGCTATAACTAAAAGATGCGACCAAAGTGATGTGTTTTTATCTCATAAGTATGAGTCATTAGATGAGTTACCCAAAGGTGCAGTAGTAGGTACTACATCACTTCGTCGTCGTATGCAACTACTTGCCAAAAGACCTGATCTAAAAGTTAAAGATTTAAGAGGTAATGTCAACACAAGACTAAGAAAACTTCAAGAAGGACAGTATGATGCTATCATACTAGCTTATATAGGGCTTGATAGACTAGACTTGCTAAAAGATATACCATATACTCAAAAACTTGATTTTATCCCACCTATGGGACAAGCATCGCTTGGTATTGAGATAGTAGCTAGTAATGAGTTAGCTAGAAAAGTATCAGATGCACTAAATGATGAGATAACATTTATGCTAACAAAGATAGAAAGGGATTTTGTATCTACTATAGAGGCAGGATGTTCAGCACCAGTTGCTATCAATGCTACTATGAGTGATGAAGATAGTGTGAAGATAGAGGGTATGATAGGCTATCCTGATGGTACTCATATCTTGCATAAGAGTAAAGTTATATCCAAAGATGAAGCAGATATAGCAGGTGCTATGTTTGCCCAAGAGTTTATCGCCAATGGTGCTTTAGATATACTAGAAGAGGCTGAAAAACTAGCATTCAAAGATGAGATGCCACAAAGATTATAAAGGATATATATGCAAGATGTAGTACAATGGTTAAAAGACAATGCCAATCTCAAAGTCATAGATGAACCACTAGATGTAGAGTTAGAGATACCACATATTGCATATATAGAAGTCAAAAAACCTGACTCATCACCACTTCTTTTTACCAAACCTATCAACAGAGCCAAAGGTATAGAGTATGATATGCCAGTGTTGATGAATATCTTTGCATCCAAAGATACAACTCACAAGATATTTGGCAAACACCCTGATGATGTAGCCGAGGGTATAGATGAACTTCT
>Ga0256843_1002316_pt1 | contig 14043 bp, 12 predicted proteins | sample AlvinellametaG_FD_191572 | JGI IMG/M metagenome (GOLD analysis project Ga0256843, IMG submission 191572) | Pompeii worm associated microbial communities from hydrothermal vent at the East Pacific Rise, Pacific Ocean - Alvinella | ecosystem: Host-associated > Annelida > Integument > Unclassified ... | reverse complement strand
GGATCAGCCAATCGGCAATGACTTCGTTCTCTTGATTCAGTTTGGCTTTATAGCGGTAACAGGATTCACTAATACGGAAGGCTTTACAAGCCAGGTGGATACTTACTCCTTTTTCGCTGACAGCTCTTTGGGCCATCTTCTTTCTCGAAGACGGCCTTACCACTTTGTTTGTCCTCGCTACACTGCGGGATTCCGCTTCGCTTCATCCAAAGCCTCCTGGACAATCTCCGCTTTGAGGCGCTCTTCGGCGTACATCTTCTTGAGTCTGCGGTTCTCCTCTTCTAGCTCTTTGAGCCGTTTCATCATTGAAACGTCCATGCCGCCGTACTTGGCTCGCCAGTTGTAAAAGGTCGCGCTACTCATACCGTACTCTCGGCACAACTCAGAAACCGGTACACCGCTTTCAGCTTGTTTCAATATCGCCATGATCTGGCTATCGGTAAATCGTGACTTCTTCATAGAAAACTCCTACGCTTAGTTTATTGGAATTTTCTACTTTTGGGAAGAGTGGTTTTTTGGGGGGATTACCGTACCAAAGCGTCGAGTAAAAATGTACCACTTTGGAGCCTAGTGCTGAAGCGTGGGGAAGTCAAGAACCCCCGCTTCCCTTTTCTGTTTGAGCCGATAACTCTCTCCCTGGATGTTGAGCAGATGAGAGTGGTGAATAAGTCTGGGGGATTACCGTTCTATATTCCTTTTTTACCCAAAACAGTCAAAGCGGTTAGCCAGATTATTTTCAGTTCTAATTTTATATTCCATTTTTTTATGTAATACAAATCATACATCAGTTTTTGCATGGCATCTTCGTGATTTTCGCCATAAGGGTAATTAACCTGGGCCCAGCCGGTAATACCGGGTTTAACAAGGTGCCTTTCATTATAATAGGGTATCATCTCTTCAAAGATATCAGTCCAGTATTTCCGTTCAGGTCTTGGGCCTATTAGATGCATATCGCCTCTTAAAACATTCCACATTTGCGGCAGTTCATCTATGCGCGTTTTTCGCATAAAAGCACCCCACTGAAACACCCTTGGATCATCAGCCGAAGCAAATTGGGGTTTGCCTTTTTCCGCATCGGGCACCATACTGCGAAATTTGATGCACTCAAACTCTTTGCCGCCCTCTCCTACTCTTTTTTGCCTGTAAAAAATCGGGCCTTCCGGTGACTCTTTTTTTATCCGCCATGCGGCAAAAAGCATAAGAGGCCAGGAAAAAAATGTAATCCAAAAAATACCGGTAAAATCGATAAGGCGTTTAAGAATGTATTGGGTTGTGCTATAGGGTCTAATCTCCTCTAGAAAACTAAGGTCGTCAAGGTTTTCATGTATAAGACACTTATGAAAATGTTTTTCCATAAAATGCTCAATGGTCATAAACTGTACGCCTTGAAGCTCTTGCCGTGTTAAAAAGGCAATAACATCATCCGGAACGGGGACAGCGGTATTTAAAATAATGAGTTTAGGTAGATGTTGTTGCAAAATTTTTGCAATTTGATCTATCACTTCATCGGCGGTTTTATCATGTAATGTAATATGCTCAACACGAAACTGTGTAGTCAAATATTCCCATTCAGTGGGATGAAAGGTATATTTTTTACCCAATATGATCATGACTTTTATTCCAGATAATTAATGTTTATTTATATTTTACTTTATTTCTACTTTTTTTATGATTAAAAATGTAATTTGATATTTTATAACATACCGTTCAAAATAGCGTTTTTAGAAAAATATTTACAATAGACGTTGTCTTCAAAAACTCTCTTTAGCGCTTCCAGGTGGCGTTGGCCGTGGAGGTCGGAGCCGAGAAAATCAATGAGTCCTTTTTTGTAAAGTTTAACCGCTATCTTTTGAACAGGCCTGGAATAGTAGCCTACCAATGAATTAAGGTTGAGTTGCAGAAAAACTCCTTGTGCTTTGAGCTGTTCGTATGCCTTGAAATTGGAGTGATAATAAAGATAGCGCTCCGGGTGTGCCATAACAGGACGATACCCGTTATCTATGAGTTTGGCAATGCCGATATCAAGATGTAGAGGTTTGGCGTGGTAAGGCAGTTCAAAAAGTATAAATCTGTCAGAAAAAGTCAGCAGTTCATTGCGCTCTATGAGCTCAAGAAAATGAGCGTCAAAAAAATACTCCGCCCCCAACTCAAGTTCTATGGGGAGGTGCTGTGTTTCTACAATTTGCTTAAGGTGTGCAAATTTGTTAAGTAAATCGGCCTTGGTGTTGGGAAAACGGTGGCTCATAATGTGAGGGGTAATAATGAGTTTGCGGTAACCAAGTAGAGCAAGCTCAGTTATAAGATCCAGTGCTTCCTCGGTGCTTTTAACCCCGTCATCCACCCCCGGAAGGAGGTGCGAGTGCAAGTCACACCGAATGGTTGGTGTAGTACTCTTGCGCAGCCTTAGATCCAGTAGACCCATAGCCGTATCCTCCGTATCCGTAGCCGTATCCGCCGTAATAGCCGCCGTAACCGTATCCTCCACCTACTTTCATGCCGTTGAGTACGATGCCGATATTTTCTATATGGTGTTTGCGTACATATTTGTCAAAGTGTTTGAGGGCAATTTTTTTGGTGCGTCCCACACGGGTCACCAAAAGAGAGAGCGTGGCTTGCTTCATAAGCAAAAAGCCGTCGGTTACCAGGCCAACTGGCGGGGTGTCAATAATGACGTAGTCATACTCTTTCATGAGTTTTTCTATGAGCTTTTCCATTTGTGTGGATGCCAATAGTTCTGACGGGTTGGGAGGAATGGTGCCGGCCGGTAGAAGATCAACTTCTTCCTCTTGCATGGGAACAATCACGTCACTTAAATCATCTTTACCGGCCAGATAGGTACTTAGGCCGATTTTCGGGGCGGTAATGCCAAATTCCGCCGAAAGCCGGGGTTTTCGCATATCCGCGTCAATGGTAATGACTTTTTTGCCGGTTTTGGCAAGAATAATGGAGAGCGCCTTGGCAACAGTGGTTTTGCCCTCTCCCGGCAATGTGGAAGAGATGACCAGCAGATTGTGACGGTTGGTGCCGGTAGTAAACTCAATATTGGTTCGCAAGGTTCGCAGGGCTTCCATAAAGAGGTTTCTTAATTTTTTATTTTTCAAATAAGGTATGGCACCGTACACGGGAATGGTGGTGACATGCTCGACATCGGCTTCGGTTTCAACGGTATCTTTGAGGAAATAGCGGAAAAACGCCACCATAATGCCAAGAATAAGTCCGGTAACGAAGCCCACAACAATGATAAGCAGTCGTTTGGGTTTTACCGGCTTTTCACCGGCATCGGAGCGGTCAATGACACGGGCCGTTGAAGTCTGGTAGGCTTTGGAGATCTCAACTTCCGTACGTTTCTCAAGCAAATAGGCATAGATTTTCTGGTTCACCTCATAATCGGCCGCCAGGTTGGCCAGTTTTTGCTCCTGCTTGGGCATCTGTTGCAAAGATTTTTTGTAGTCGCTGATGATCTTTTGCAACTCTTTTTTGCGGTTGCGGATACTGCTGATGTCGTTTTTCAGAAGAAAGAGAATGTTCTTTCGCAGGCTGTTGATCTGCTGGGTCAGGGTGACCACTTCGGGGTGAAGCTCCGTGAAGCTGACCAGAAGGGTTTTACGTCGTAAGATTGTCTCTTGAAGTTTCTCAATACTTTTGCTCAAAGCCGGGTCGGTCATTTGAACAGATCCCAACGTCAAACCCTCAATGTTTTTATTGTTTTTAACGTAATAAAGGAGGTTTTTGAGAATATTCTCCTCAATCTCAAGCTCTCTTAGCTTGCTTTGGTAATCACTCAGCGATGTGGCTGTCATGGAGGCTTTTTCCGAAAGATTGACCAGCGTATTTTGCGACTTGAAATTCTCCAACCGCTGACCGGATGCCGCCAGAACCTGTTGGATTTGCTGAAGTTGCGCGTCAATAAACTTCAGCGCCTCGTCGGCATTTTGGGTTTTGTACTCCAGCTCCTGGCGCAAATAGGCATCTACCAAAGCGGCTACATAATCAACCGCCCGGTGGCGGATGTTGTCATCGTAGCTGACCTCGATAATGGAAGATTGCTTGGACTGGGCGCGAACCGAAAGGTTCTCTTTGATCATCTCCACCAGTTTGGCGGTATTGAAAACTTTGAAAAAGTAGTTGCCGCCCGGATCAAAACTACGAATCTTGTCTACCTTCAAGGTAAACCAGGGCGTGGTGATCTTGGTGCCGTAACTGAAATCTTCATCCACGTAGATTTCGTTGCTATGCTCAGAAGGAAAGAGTTTTCTAAAAAGCCTCACTAGCCAGTTGCTACGGGTATCGACCGTGAGGTGAAATTGGGTCTGGTTGACCGGGATAATATGAAACTTCACACCAACCAGGTCGGCGGTTGTGTTGTCAATAGTAACGACAAACGGGGTATCACGGTATAGTTCGGTGGTGACAATCCCCTCTTTTTTATAATAGCGGATGGCGAAATTATCCAACTGCTCCAGCGCGCGGGTGACCAGGTAGTTGGATTGTAAAATGCCTATCTCATTCTCTATGTTCTGGCCGCCCAAACTCATGACATCCGCAAGAATATCACCTCCCTGGGGTGAGAAACCTTTTTGCTCCTGCGGTAGCTCAATGGTAGAGACCGCCCGGTAGATATCGGGCCGGACATACTGGAACAAAAAGGCGGCCACGGTAATAAGCAGGGTAATGACGGCAATAGAGAGTTTATAGCGTTTAAGGACTTCGATTAACTCTTTGAGGTCAATCTCGTCCTCGTTCTCCACTTCAATAACGGGCGGGGTATATTCTTGTAGGCTCATGGTCTATATCAATCGTCCGTCAACACTTTGATCTGCACAAAAGGAGAGAGCATGCGGGAAATGGCGTCGAAAGGAACCAAAAACTCGTTAACGTCGCGATTAAAGCCTTTCATATAGCGGGGTTGCACATAGACAATGTCATTGGGACGCAGGTAGAGCGAGCTGATGCCGGCGGCGGAGATGTGCGCCAGGTCTACCACGCGGACACGGGGATTTTTACTGCCGCCTTCAATAATTTTGACTACGGTTCTGTCTGCGGTGTCTTTAAGGTCGCCGGAGCGGGCAATGGCTTCCATCAGGCTCATTACACCGTCGTTCATCATAACAACACCCGGTTTATTGACATCACCTACCACAAAGACCCGGTGGTTAACCACGTCCACCGAAACATAGGGTTTACGCAGGTATTTTTGATACGCTTTGGTCAGTTTCTGAGTGGCTTCTGACTGGGTGAGACCCGCCAGCTTGACCCAACCGATCAGCGGCAAATGGACCGTACCCTCCGGCGTGACAAGCAAAGAGGTGGCGTTGCTTTGGGTGAGGTTGACGTTTTGGGTCATACCGATGGAGCTGGAGAGAATGGAAGAGAGCTGGCCGCCCTGCATACCGGACTGGTTGTAAATATTGATAAGCAGGCGGTCATGGGGCATGATTTTGTTTTCCATGCTGAATGAAGGCGTGCCCTTACCCACGGAAGCGGAGTTGGCTTCTACATTTTGGAAGCGTTGATAATCCTCACCGGTACATCCGGCCAGAAACAGGAGCGCCGCGGCGGCAAGACTGAGGGTACTTTTAAATGACATGGTAACTCCTTGCAAGGCAAATAAGACATTAAAATGGCAAATATTATACTTTGTTTTCTTTAGACTCTATTGAAATAGTCTTTTTTTGACGCGACAAACGCTTCACGCAACCATTACTCAAGGTCTGTTGTGGGAATCGTTACTTTTGGATGATGGGTTCATATCAAACAATATAACTTTGATGTTCTCTCCTACTTCCGGCATCTTTCGCCCCGCCTCAAAAACCGCCACGCAATTAGCTTCCATCAACGGGGTGAGCATACCCGATCCAACTTTGTTATCGCGCACGGCGTAAAATTTACCCTCAATCAGCTTTCCGAGTACCAGGTTGGCCCGGGTGGGTTTGGCTTTGAAAGGCGCGGCGTTTTGGGCCGTGACATAGGGGTAATAAGGATGCCGGTTCCCTTGCATTTTGTTTAGAACCGGAATAGAGAGCAAAAAGAGGTTTAGCAGTGTGGTCAGTGGATTGCCGGGCATGGCCATGACAAAGGTTTGGCCCATCAACCCCATCATGGTGGGACGGCCCGGTTTGACGTTGACGCCGTGAAATAAGGGGAGTTGCATACCGTTGGCTTCAAAAGCTTCGGCCAGGTAGTCGGCCTCTCCCATGCTGATGCCGCCGGTGGTAATGATGACATCGTATCCCTTCAGCTCCCCGATAAAACGGATGGTTGCCTCTTTTTCATCGGGAATGCTTCCAATATATGAGGGTGAAAAACCGGCCCGTTTCAAAAAGGCGATCACGCCGAATCCGTTAGCATTGTAGATGGTGCGTGCGTCGGCCTCCTCCCAGGGCTCCTTGAGCTCACTGCCGCTGCTGGCTACGGCGATACGAATGGGGGCGTAGACTTTGACGGCGGTAATGCCCTGCGCCGAGAGCATGGCGATATGCGCCGGCGTAAGGCGCTCCCCTTTTTCAATGAGTACGGCGCCGACCTTTTGCTCCTCCCCTCTTTTGCGAAGGTTGTTACCCTTTTTGATAGTTTCGGGCAAGCGTACCCAATCTTCTCCCACCTCGGGACACTTCTCTATGGGAACGACACAATCGGCGTCTTCCGGCACTTTGGCTCCGGTCATGATTTTGTAACATTCGCCTTCTCCCAGGCAGGGAGAAATATCCATGCCCGCCAGAATCGTGGCGACGACCCGCACCCTTTTGCCGGCGTCACCGGCTTTGACGGCAAAACCGTCCATGGCGGAATTATCGAATGCCGGCAGATCTTTACAGCAGACAATCTCTTGGGCCGTTACCCGTCCAAGCGCGTCCCACAATCCTATGGTTTCGGTTCGTCGTACAAGGGGCGCGTTTGTCATGGCCAGTTGGAGGGCTTCGCCGAATCCGGGGGCATCAAGGTGCTTAATCTGCATGAGACTCCTTTGTATTATGACAACTATTCATTTAAAAACGGGCAGTTTTGCTTGGTGACTACCACGTCAAAAAGGGGCCGTTTGGTGGCGGCGGAGATGTAACGGTAGACCATGGTGATACCGCTTTTTAAAAACCTGGCGGCGCTACGGCAGATGCCTGCCGTCACATGCCTGGTCATGCGTTCCTTGCCTTCGGCGATCAGCGCTTCGTCACTTTTGGGGCCGGCGGAGACGGTAAAGATATGCACCAGCCGGGTACCGTCGGCTTTTATCCCCACCAGGGTCGTAAAACGATCAATCCGGCGGGGAAGACCTTTAGACAGTGACTCGGCCGCCGCTTTGACCACCTCGATGTTTTGTTTGCGTACTTTCTCATCCATTGCGGACGGTCGGGCCCAAAGGCTAAATGTTAAGAACAGTAATGCCGTAAGCGCTCTTTTCATCGGTTCCACTCCTTGTACCGTTCAATCAATCCAGCCGTGGAGGCGTCAAAACTGTCAGCCTGGGCTTCGTCACGCAATACCGGCAGAATCTCCCTCGCCAGCTCTTTGCCAAGCTCCACGCCCCACTGGTCGAAACTGTAAATGTTCCAGATCACGCCCTGGGTGAATATTTTGTGCTCATAGAGCGCGATAAGCGCCCCCAGCGTAAACGGATCGACTCTATCCAAAAGTATCGTGGTCGTGGGCCGGTCGCCCGCGAAGACCTTGAAAGGCGCCAGTTCGGGCGGTGTGCCTTCGGCCAACACCTCCTCAAGCGTTTTGCCAAACGCCAGGGCGCGGGTCTGGGCGAAGACGTTGGAGAGCAAAATTTCATGGTGTTCTCCAACGGGGTTGTGGCTTTTTGCGGGGGCGATAAAGTCGCAGGGAATCAGTTGGGTGCCCTGGTGAATCAGTTGGTAAAAGGCGTGTTGGCCGTTACTGCCGGGCTCTCCCCAGAGCACCGGGCCGGTCTGGTAGGTCACGGGCCGTCCGTTTCGGTCAACCGACTTGCCGTTGGACTCCATGTCGGCCTGTTGCAAATAGGCAGGGAAGCGGTGGAGGTACTGATCGTAAGGCAAAACGGCGTGGGTGGCTGTGCCGTGGAAGTTGCGGTACCACACCCCCAGCATGGCCAGAATGACCGGAATGTTTTGATGAAGCGGGGTGTGGCGGAAGTGGTTGTCCATGGCGTGCGCTCCCCGCAGTAGTGCCATAAAATTCTCAAATCCCACCGTCAAAGCAATGGAGAGGCCAATCGCCGACCAGAGCGAGTAGCGCCCCCCTACCCAATCCCAGAAAACAAACATATTATCAGGATCGATGCCAAACGCCTCCACCGCCTCTTTGTTGGTACTGACGGCGACAAAGTGGTGTTTGACGGCCTCTTTGCCCAGTCTCTCTTCCAGCCACGCCCTGGCGGTTTGGGCGTTGGCCATGGTCTCTTGGGTTGTAAAGGTTTTGGATGCGACAATAAAGAGCGTGGTTTCGGGATCGAGGGTTTTGAGGGTCTCGGTGATGTGGGTGCCGTCTACGTTGCTGACAAACCGGGGGGTGATCCCCTCTTTCCAAAAGGGTTTCAACGCCTCGGTGACCATGACCGGTCCAAGATCAGACCCCCCGATGCCGATGTTGACCACGTGACTGACCGGTTTACCCGTCGCCCCCAGCCACCGCTGTTCATGAACGTCTCGGCAAAACAGCTCCATCTTTTTCAGCACCGCCTGAATGTCGGGCATCACGTCACGTCCGTTAACATAGACAGGGGTGTCGGAGAGGTTGCGCAAAGCCGTATGCAAAACGGCACGCCCTTCGGTGCGGTTGATTATCTTCCCCTCAAACATCGCCTCCGTCGCGCCTTTGACCTCACACGCCTGCGCCAGCTCCATCAGGGCGGCAAAAATCTCATCATCTATCAGGTGTTTGGAAAAGTCCACGATCATACGACCCTCAAAGTCGAGGCTGTAGTGTGTAAAACGGTCGGGCTCTTCGCTAAAACGCCGGCGCAGGTTTCGTCCCGCTCCTTTTTCATAAAGCGTTTTAAGCTTTTGCCAGGCAGGTGTGGAGACGGGAGAGATATCTTTCATGCGACTCACAAAAATTTAACTCCATTCTTTTTTATGGGTATTTTGACGTAAAACGGGGGACAAATCAATCCAAACGATCCAACATGGCGATATATTTTTGCTGTAGCGGCGCCCTTTTGTTTGCCACCTCCTCAATCTTTTTAAGCGCGAACTGCCCCTCATAAAAGACCGTCACGACGTTTGAGGTTGGATGATCCAAAAGATAATCAACCGCCATGACGGCAAACTCAAACGCCATCATGCGGTCATAAGAGGTCGGTACGCCGCCGCGCTGAATATGGCCAAGGATCGTGACACGGGTTTCAAAATGTAAGCTCTTCTCGATCCACCGGGCGATCTCTTCGGTTCGGCCCGTCCCTTCGGCCACCAGCGCCAAAATATATCGCCGCCCTTGGGAGATCTCTTTTTTCAAACGTTCCTGCGCGAGAGAGATTTGAAACTCTTTTTCGGGAATTACACAGATTTCCGCCCCCGAAGCGATGGCTGAAAGAGCCGTCAGATAGCCGGATTGATGCCCCATGACTTCAACCACAAACGCCCGGTTGAAACTGCTGGCGGTATCGTAGATTTTATCCAGGGCGTCGCGGATGGTGTTAAGCGCCGTATCAACGCCCAACGCGTAATCCGTTCCGTGAATATCGTTATCAATCGTTGTCGGTATCCCGACAACGCGCACGGGAAACTCACTGCAAAAACGGGCCATGGCGCAGAAAGAGCCGTCTCCCCCCAAAACAACCAGCCCTTCAATACCGTGTTTTTTTAGATTGGTGTATGCCTGTTGGCGATAAGCATACTCATAAAAGCGCTTGGATCTGGACGAGCGAATAACCGAACCGCCACGGTGCAGGATGCCTGCCACATCCTCATGAGTGGCTTTTTTGATTCGGCCGTCTATAAGCCCTTCCAGACCGTCATAGATAAGATAGGGTGTTTCTCCCCGTTTTTGTAGATAATCGACAAACTTTTTGATGGCGGCGTTCATGCCGGGCGCGTCACCCCCGGAACATAAAATTGCCAATCCCATCTTAATTACGCTCCATCAAAAGGGCGGAAACAATGGCCGAGGCCTCTTGGTTAAGCACTGCCAGGTGCTCTTCGGAGTGGAGGCTTTCGGCGTAGATTTTATAAATATCCTCGGTCCCCGAAGGGCGCATGGCGACCCAGCCCCGGCGGGTGGTGAGCTTGAGCCCGCCGATGGGCGCGCCGTTGCCGGGGGCCTCGGTAAAGATTTCTTCAATCGGATCGCCTCCCAGTCTCTTGGCCGTGATGTCATCGGGTTTGAGGTTTTTAAGACGCTTCTTTTGCTCCGGCGTGGCGGGGGCGTCGGTGCGGGCGTAGTAGGCCCTGCCGTGGCGCGCTTCCAGCTCCCGGTAGATGTGGGCGGGATCTTTGCCTGTTACCGCGCGGATCTCAGCCGCCAGCAGGGTCATGATAATGCCGTCTTTGTCCGTTGACCAGGGAGTGCCGTCAAAGCGCAGGAAACTCGCCCCCGCGCTCTCCTCGCCCCCAAAGCCGAGCGCGCCGTTTAGCAGACCGTCGACAAACCACTTAAAGCCCACCGGTACTTCATACACCGCCCTGCCCCGCTGGGCCGCGACTTTGTCGATCATGAGGCTGGAGACGAGGGTTTTGCCTACCCTGGCTTCCTTGGGCCACCGGGGCCGATGGCCAAAAAGATACCAGACCGCTACGCTTAGGTAGTGGTTGGGGTTCATCAGCCCCGACGGGGTGACGATGCCGTGGCGGTCGGCGTCGGTATCGTTGCCAAAGGCCAGATCGTAGCGATCTTTCAACGCCACCAATGAGGCCATGGCCCAGGGGGAGGAGCAATCCATGCGGATTTTGCCGTCATGATCGAGGTGCATGAATGAAAACGTCGGATCGACACGGGTATTGACAATATCGATCTCAAGCCCGTATCGGGCGTTGATAGCCTGATAGACCTCCAGCGCCGAACCGCCCATGGGATCGACTGCCAGTCTCAATTTGGCCGCTTTGATGGCTTTGATGTCGATGATCTCTTCCAGGGCGTTCACATAGGGTGTGATGAAGTCGTATCGCGCGATATTCGGACTTTGTATGGCCGTCTCGTAGCGCCAGGCTTTTACCTCGTCGTTGCCGTTTTCAAGCAGGGCGTTGGCCCGCGCCTCGATCCAGGCGGTCACGTCGGTGTCGGCGGGGCCGCCGCTTGGCGGGTTGTATTTGAAGCCGCCGTCTTCGGGCGGGTTGTGGGAGGGGGTGATGACAATGCCGTCGGCCTTTGATTCATGGGTACGGTTGTGCTCCAAAATAGCAAAGCTCACCAGGGGTGTAGGGGTCTGGCTGTCGTCCGGCGCGATGCGCGTTTCAACACCGTTGGCGGCGCACACCCTCACGGCCGTCATGAGCGCGGGTGTAGAGAGCGGATGGGCGTCACGGCCGATAAAAAGAGGGCCGTCGATGCCCTGCGCTTTGCGGTAGTCGCAAACGGCCTGGGTAACGGCCAGAATATGGGCTTCGTTGAAGCTCTTTTTCAAAGCACTCCCCCGGTGCCCGGAGGTGCCAAAAACCACCCGCTGGGTCGCGACGGCCGGATCGGAGGTAAGCTCATAATAGGCGGCGATCAGCTTGGGAACGTCAATCAGCATTTGGGGCGGAACCGGCTGTCCCGCAAGAGGATGGGCCATTTACGCCTCCTCGCTTTTTTGGGATTGGCGATGTTCCATAATCCAGTGGAAGAACATCAGTTGGGCGAAAAAGGGTGTGAAGATGTTGACCACCGGCACAAAGTTGAGCACCGCCGCCATAATGGCCACCACAGCGATCACGGCCCGGTGGCGGGTGAGGTTCTCGTGGTCGGCTTTGGAGCAGTAGAGATTACAGGTAGATAGAAAGTAGGACTCTTTATAAAGCCATGCCCATAAAAAGAGCTGGACAATCACGTTGGCGATGGGAATGAAAAGAACCGGCGCTGAAATTAATGAGATAACCAGGAAGAAGAAAGCGTCGTTAATCAGTCTGACACCGTGAAAGCGCCCCACCCGCTCCTGCGGCAGTGTGACAGAGGGGTAGTACTGCTCGCGCAAGGGCTCGAGGAACCGTTTTCTAAAGAGTGACACCGCAAAAAAGAGTGAAAGTATAAAAAGGTTGTAAAGCAGGTAAAAAGCCAGTAAGCCGGCCGAGGCTTCGGCCACCGTATTAAAGGGCAATAGGGCCAGCAGTTTCTCTACACGGGGAAATATCTCGTCCCACTTGTAGAACATGGCGGCGGCCCAGAAACCGGAAAAACCGAGCAGAGCCGTAAAGGTGTAGAAGTAGTAGGTACGCTCTTTGAAGTAGCGCAGAATCGGCGGGCCAACCAGGGCCGTCAGGGCCGCGAAAGAGACCAGTACGGCGATGAGCCAAATAAAAAAGAGGATCATCATGGCGCCGTTGGCTTTGACCACCGAAAAGGGAATCCAACCGATCACTTTGGCGCATAGCGCCACCAGCATATCCCACGTCTGATACCCCACCCCGACCCACAGGGCCGCCAGGGGAAGGCCGAGCAGGAGCGCGAAACGAAGCACGTTCCAGCGCAACATATCCCGTATGCTTTTAAGCAAAAAACCGCTAAGTTGTCGCATTTTGAACCTTTGGTCAAATTTTTATGATCAAAGTGTATCAAAAGGTGGCATAAACTATGATCTTACAAGCAGTTAAGTCCCTCATGAAAGGTTGGCCGTGTATATTTTTGCCGATCGTCTCTACAAAAAAGATGAAATAAAGCTGGATGATCAGAAAAAACAGATTGTCTTTACCACCATCGACAACCGGGACATTCACGAATGGCTGACACAGCACCATTTTCCCGAAAGCTTCATTGAAGACATTACCAACGAAGATCAGAGTATTGTCTATGAGGAGAATGAGGGCTTTAAAATGGCCATTTTCAAATATTTTGTCTCGGATGAAGAGGATGAACTGCTCTACCACGCCCAAAACGTCGCCATCATCATGACCGACAACAAGTTTATCTTTTTGGCCAGGGACCGGCACATCATCAAAGCGGTCATCAACAAGCTCTTTCGTCGCTACAAACCCACCGATTCTATCGAGTACATCATGTACGTGGTGATTGATATTATGGTCGACCACACCATGCACATCGTGGACCGGATTGATGACCGGCTGGAGGAGATTGAGGATAGGATCTTTGATGAGACGCTGGATGAGCAGGAGGTGCAAAAGAGCCTCTATTTTGCGCGCCGCACCCTTAACCGTATCGGCAAGGTTTCGGTTCAGCATAACGATATTGTCAACAAGATCATCAACCACTTTCCCGTGGTGATCCGCAAAAAACTGCGCTACGAGTTTATCGACCTCAAAGAGCACTTGAGCTTTCTGATCAACGAATCCAAAACCTACCTGGACCGCACCGGCTACCTTCAGACGCTTTTGATGGGTTTTTTAAGTAACCGCATGAACCAGGCCATGCAGAGACTGGCGGCCATTTCGCTCATTTTCCTGCCGCTCACCTTTATCGTCGGCAATTACGGTATGAACTTTCATTTCATGCCCGAACTGGAGTGGCGATACGGCTATCTGGCGGTCTGGGGGTTGAACATTACTATCGCCTGGCTCATTTTTATGTGGTTAAAAAAGAAGAAGTGGATCTGAAATTTAACAAATTTTAATAGTTGTTGAGCTATGATTTTATCAAAATTAACTACTTGGTTTAGGAGATAAGCAAGAATGAAAAAACGTGCAAGTTTGATGTTGTTAAGCCTGATAGCGGCCGGGTCGCTCTATGCGCAGGAGTATACCAATTCACTCAGCGCCATGTTGGGCGGTTACAGTCCGCTGGATAACGAGTGGGTGGATGACACGTTTGCCGTGGGCGTACGCCTGGGCCTGATTGAGAGCGATACCCATGGACTGGAGCTTGAGTGGGATTTTCTAACCAAAACCGATGTCGATCCCGAAGCGGGTACCGGTAAAAGCTACGGCAATTATGTCATGGCCAGCTATCTGTATCATTTCGCTCCGCAAAGCGAGGCGCTTC
>Ga0256843_1002315_pt1 | contig 14044 bp, 12 predicted proteins | sample AlvinellametaG_FD_191572 | JGI IMG/M metagenome (GOLD analysis project Ga0256843, IMG submission 191572) | Pompeii worm associated microbial communities from hydrothermal vent at the East Pacific Rise, Pacific Ocean - Alvinella | ecosystem: Host-associated > Annelida > Integument > Unclassified ... | reverse complement strand
CGATAGCACCTACAGTTTTGGGTGGACCGTATAAGAGTATGAAACTAATAGGAATAACTAGTCCAACACAAGCGCTTAAAGACGGGTATGATGTTGAGAGATTGAATGCATTAGTGTATACGGCATTAAATCAAAATATTGTAGCATTAGACGGAGCGGCTATATATTATTTTCAGAATAAGTCAGGTGATATAATTGCATTAGCTGAGAATTGGATAGTACCATCTTCAATAATTGATGCTAGCGATGCTGGGGTTTATGTAATTAAGTTAATAGACCCTACAGCGAGTGATATAGAAAAAGTTAAGAATGCACTTACGCTTCTTAACATCAATAACGTGGTTTATAATCAATAGTGTACTAGTACCTTGAATGGCACTAGTACATATTATAATAAACTTTTATTTCTATTTATATCTATATATGAGTAGAAATACTTAGTGGCTATATGCCACTGATATGGACACACGAGTTTGTGCTTTATAGTAAAAAATAAGCACATATTATTTAGATAGTCATTGCGACTAAATTAATTAATTTATTTAAAAAGGAAAGACCATGGGATTTCAAGTAGATGAAAAATTGTTACAAGAGCATAATACTAGCACACAAACAGTGGGCTTTTTAGATGCAGTTAAACTAGCTCCGACAGCTAAGCAATTAAGTAATGTAGGAGATAAAGAGATAGGTGTTCTAGTAAAGAACCTACAGGAAGTTATTAGTGGATTAACAATTCACGATACAGATATATTTCATTTCAAGAAGTCTGAGTTTAGATTAAGTTACGATTTCATAGTTATTGCAAGTAAATCAGGTAATGATGTAAGCTACTTCAGTATCTTACTAGCCGCTACAGGACCAACAGGGGCTACACCTACTGATATTATTAACGATATCGAGAATGGTGTGATTACAATCATTCCTGGCGTATCAATTGAGAAAAGATTTGTGCAAAAGATTATGCCTACTTTAGAGAAAGCGTATCCTAATGCTGATATTAAACCTATTTATGGGCTTATCGTGCCAGCAGAAGTAAATCTAGAGTCAATGGACGTGGCTAGATATATAGCGGGTGAAGCTATATCAATTGTAGGGACTGAGATAATGGTAAGAAGTGGAATGTTTAACGAACAAAGCTTCTTAGACATTCTCTATACTAGAGATGGTAAACCTAGCTATAAGCAAAAGAATAGCGTTACTATACTACCTGAGGGTATCGCTATTTCTCAATTAGATGAGGTTAAAAGAGTTGAAGTGGTGGTAGATTTCAACCTTGAAACAATGAATAGAGCTAACACTGGACCTAATGATGAAGCAGGATCATTATCACCAGTATCTACATACGGTTTCATCGAAGTAATTCCATATGAAGATACTATTGATGAGAGAACAGGGTTAGAGACAGTTAAGTTTGCTCCATTAGTGGTATTGAATGGTATCGACCTAATGCTAGAGAGTAGAGGTCAGGCTTCATTAGCATTGACAACTATTGACTTAATGAGAAAAGACAATAGATGGATTGAGGTTATAGCGGCTAATCTTAAAGATGGTAAAGATGTTGGGTATTTGGCTAAGTTTATGACTGGTCCTGATGGTAAACATATGAAAGCAATCCCATTAAGTAAATCTAAGAAAACTAGTGAAAGACAGGCTATTGCTGGTAGATTAATACAAGGGGACGCTGGTTTGGCTATAGATATTCAAACATTTGGTTCGAACATTGGTCATCTACACGCATATCAATTTGCTAGTGGTGAAGGTCAAATAGCTAATGCGGCTCGTAAAGCTATTGTTAAAGCAAACCACGAACTTACTGGTGGGACATTCCCATTAGACTATCCTATAGGAGAGATGTTCGCTGAGAGAAGTGTGGACTTACCTTATGGTGATTATATTGTAGATGGAGAGACTAGACCATTAAGTGAAGTAGATATCACATTCTTATCACGCTATCCAGAGAATGAAGATTTAGCATATCAACTTATTGATACTACTGTTGGTAATGCAGGAGATCCATATTTAGATAGATTAAAAATCTATGAACAATTAGGTCTTAATGCTACAATCAAAGGAGTATTAACACGTATCTACATGTCTGGTTCATATATGGATGAATTAGAGTACGCGTTAGAAGATGCAGGTATAGCTCCAGAGGCACCGGTAGCTACAATTGATACAGGTGTGAGAAGATTTAACACTAAGCATGTTATTGATAGAATGGCTTCTAAGAATACACATGCAAGAGCTGCTCGTGTTAGAAATATCCGCTCAGTGCGTAGACCAGATTTCTATTAATGAATATAGTGGGATACTTTGGTATCCTGCTATACTTTTTTCTTTTTTGTGATTAAGTAAAAGAAAGGGATTTACAATGCTAATAGCAAAGGAAATATTAAGCGATGTACAAACATCAATTACTCCTATGGAGATAGAAGGGTATGAAGAACTATTAACTGAGGAGAAAGAGTTACAAGAACATCTTACGGCGTTTTCTAATATAGAGGTAGCTTTAGCTAGTGATACTATAGACTTACTACACGATTCTCTTATAGTATTACATAATGTAACAGTAGGAGAAGAGCTATTAGCTGGTAATAGTTTTAAAGATAAACTAAAAGCTATGGGGTTAATATTAAAATCATTACTAATTGCTGCTATTAAAAAAGTTAAACAGCTATATGCTAAGTTTTTAGTATTAATTACTAAAAATAAATCTATTAAGAAAATGGGAGAGATAGCAGACTCTATTAATTCGAATATTAAGATTGAGTATGAGGCTACAGGAAAGATTGATGGTGTTGATATTATGAATGACTTAGTTCATTTTTATGCACCATTATTAGAGGTAGCAGATAATATATCTATAGGTAAGAAGTTTAATTCTAAATTAGTTACTAATGGTGATAAGATCGCAAGTGACCTCGCTAAAGGATTAAGTAGTATATCATCTATGGATGGGAAATCTAACATCTTCGTAACAACTTATGAAGCTGTGGAACTTAAGAAAATGTTTGTTCCTAAGAATGGTGATATGAAAACCTATAAACTTACACCTACTAAGGAAGTGGCAAAAGCTCTCAAAAGTGAGAACGGTAAGTTAATTCCATTAAGTAAGTTAGATATCAATACAGATATGCTTAAATGGTATATGAAGTATAATAAAGATACTATCTCTAAAAATATTAAAGAGAAGGTAGATATACTTAATATAGCGCTAGATAGTATTGGTGATGTAATAGATGATAAAGATGAGACTATCAATAAGAATTCGCTTAGACGTTTTTATATGTTAGTATCAAAATACTCTATGATATCAGTGTTAAGAGATGTAAAGGTATGGAGAGCAGCCATTAGACTAAGTTTTAAATTAGTTAAATCTGATGCAGATGAGAAAACCCTCACTAATGATAATTTCTTATTACCAGCTCCAACACCTCCTGTAGAGGATACTGAGATTATGGATGAAGTAGATGAAAAAGCGAGAGAGCGTAAGAGAAAGGCTCGTGAAGAGAGAATTCGTAAAAGAAGAGCTCAAGCGGAGAGTAGTGATAGTAGTGAAACTATTATATTATCAGATGAGTTAGAATGGTCTTTAATAGATGATGAGCTTAATGAATTTAACTCTAAAGTAAATCTTCTTACTAATACGTATAGTATATTAGATAAAGACTTAGTCATACATAGAAAAACAGCTGATGTTTTAATAGATATCTTATCAGATTATATAGATGTCGAACCAATTGAGGATGATAAGAAAAAAGATAAAGAGTCAATGGGTATTAAGATTAAAAACATCTTATCAGCTATCACTACTTTCTTATATAAGATATATATTAAACTTAAGAAGCAAGCCATGAAAGCTTATGCAACTGCATTGAGAGTTATTACTAAATCAGAAGAGGATAGAAAAGCTTTAGTGAAAAAACTTAAACAATTGCCTAAGTTTGAACCAGTTGATATATCCAAGTTAAGCTTTTTTAAGAAACAAACGATATTTGAAGCTAAGGTATACGATGAGTATAATATATCAGCAGGGCAATTCCTAAAACAATTAACATTTACTTCTGAAGAAGGTATGTCTAAGTTAACTAAGGATATTTTAGAAGACTTAACAAGTAATTTAAAGAAAGCTAGAGAGAGTGCTCCAATTAAAATAAAAACAGATAATGATAAAACTATTGAGAAGCTTGAAAAGATGATAGATGAATTACAGCCTAATGAAGCTATATATGGTATATCAATAACCACAGCAACTCAATATGGATTTATCTTAATACCTGTAAAAGAGGATAATGGTAAAGTAATACCTATAGCCCCGGGTTTGAAATTGACTACACCATTCTGGATTTTATACCTATCCCGAGCGAAAGTCGAAAAACAAACATATGCTGAGTTAGTTGGCATGGAAGAGGATTTTTACAATGCATTAACTATTTCAACTAATGCTATTAAGACAGCTATTAAATCTAAGGTTAAAAGATTAGATGAGACATATAAGAATTTTTCTAAAGCAGTAGGGGAGATGCCGGATAAACAATCTGCTATCTATATGAGATCTATAACAGTTAAAACTTTAGGCGAATATGCAACAGATATTGTAACACCTATTATAGTTCTTCGTCGTAGAATTAAATTTGCAAAACTTTTAATTAAATTATATTCATAACCTTTTTTAGGTTATGAATATGGTTAATCCTTTTTTTATCAACATATTATTTAATTAGTCTTAAGACTAATATAAGATTTAAAAAAGGAGAGATATGAATACTAAGCATATACTGGTGAACGAGCAGATTAGTCTAGATGATTATTTTCATTCCATCCCAGAGAATGAAAAGTTGGTGTTAAATACATTAAACCCCGATGACCCGGATGATATGTTGATGATAGATAAAACTAGAATTAAGCATATTGAGGGAGATAGTATTAGTCTGGTGGATAGTTGTTTCCTAGGTTGCACTACTGGGAATTATAATAGAGGCATTATATGTGAAGAGTGCAGGACAGAAGTCAAAGATAGGATTACTGATTACAATCCATATTTATGGATGAAGATGCTTTTACCAGATGTTGGATGGTTATCAGCATCCTTTGCATCTACTCTTATGAAAACTATTTATTATAAAGAGAGAAATATAATTAAATGGTTTTCCAATCCTAGGTATAATCCTCCTATCAAGACTAATAACAGAGATAATGTGCATAAGTTATATGCTGAGTATACTGCTATAGATGGCTTTGAGAGAAGTTATAGTTTTTTAATAAACAACCTAGAAGAGATTATTAAGATAACTATACAACACTTCTCTTATAAGGCTGATAAGAAAGCAAAGTTATCTGTATTGCTATCTAGATTAATAATGGATAGAGATGCTGTATTCTCTCAGTATATGCCGATAATCAATAACAAATTTGCTATTAATGAGCAGACTAATAAAGGGATTTGGCTACAACAGGAGACATTGTCTGTGTATAGCATGACCACTGCATTTATGAATGCTATAAATAGCAATACACAGAAGCAGTCTAAGGCTGTGGGAGAGATAGTTGTTATTAATGCTAATCTAAGAGATATACTTTCTAAAGATACTTTAGGCACTAAATATGGTATTATTAGAAAGAACCTTATAGGAACGAGAGCATCATTCTCTGCTTATTTAGTTATATCGCCTATAACAGAAGAGCATAGGTATGATGATATACATATGCCCTGGTCTGCATCTGTGGTCATATTAAGACCGATGATATTAAATAAACTAATTAAAAGAGGTATTAAGTTTAGAGAAGCTCTTAATTTAATACGGGCTTCTGTAAAGAATTATTCTTCAGTCATTAGGGAGATATTCGATGAACTGTTATCGGAGGCCGAAGATAATAGGTTAACATTCCAGATTCTAAGAAATCCAACCCAAGGCTCATATGGAACACACCTGGTCGGGTGTCCTAAGATAAAGGATAATCCCAATGACACTACCATGGGGGTATCGCAACTATTGGTGCAGCTACCTAATGGTGATTATGATGGAGATGCGTTAATAGTTAAATTACATACTGATAAATATATGAAAGAGCTTGCTAGTAATTATCATCCTTCTAATGATATATTCGGAGATAAGCCTGGTAAGATATTTGGTAAAGTGAATTTAACTAAGACCGTTGCTATAAACATAGCGACAGGTATTAGAGAGGAGAGAAAGTTATTAGGTATTTAAAAGGAATAATATGGCAGTAGTAGTAGAACGAAGAAATCCCGCGCGTATAGCCAGGTATGCTACATACGGCATTCCTGATAGACAGGATTTTAAGAGAGTGTATGATAATATCTCTACATTTGCCTCCAGGTTAGGAGAGAGAGGTAGAGGGCTGATTGATAGAGCTAAGCAAATCTTTGATATTGCTACAGAAGAAGATTTAATATCAGAAGCAAAAGATGCTTTAGAGGTCATTGACTCTCGTTACAAAGGGTTATGTTATTATATGGATGATAGTAATTACCACTATGTTCAACCAGAGACAATGAAAGTCATTATGGCTCACCCCGAGTTACAAAAAATGAGAGATAAAGGCATTATAGATGGATATCGGGATTATATCGATATACCTGACGAGTTTAGGGAAGAGGATAATCCTATTATAGAGTTAGCTAATTCAGGAATTGTTAAAGAAGATGCTTCTGTGTCATTCTATGCCCATAGTCATTACGATATAGATAGTAGCGATGCTGAGATGTTGAGAGAGACATGGAGATACCTTTTAACAAGATTATCAGATGAGGATATCGATTTCGATCCTACCAATGTTTAATGACTCAATATAAAGGATTTCGATGACACATGAACAAATCATAAGAACAGCATTGGGTGTTATGCAAAATAACTACCCTGATGATGTCGACATGCTAGAGCTTCTGCAAGAGGCTCTAGAAAATAAAGATATAGCCTTCTTATCCATGCTCCTCAGAACAGCATATGGTGTTAGGTTTATGGAAGAGGAGCATTATACTTATAACGATGTGTTTAATACTCTTAATGGCATAGGGGCTTTTGTTGATAGACCTAAAGATGAGAGAGTCTCTTTAGTAACATTGGATGAAAGAACTAATCTAAATATATTGGCACAGATATTAGTTATAGAGTCTGTGGATGAAGTAACTATATTTAAGCTAGATACCCCTATAGCTGATATATTTAGAGAGTTTGTTAGAACATTGCTCATGGATGAAAATAGAGCCATTCAAGATAGACTCGAATATTATCTCAATAAGTTAGAAGGCATATATACAGAGTATGCCTTAGAACTAACAGAAATAGGGTTTAAACAGTCAAAGGAAGCCTATGCTAGTGTATATAACAGATATGCTAATAAAGGGCTAAATATAGAGAAATTACAAAAGATACTAGAGATAGTATCAGATGAACCGTTAGAGAATACATCTACTGCTATATAGCAGTAGATGTGGCATCTCTTTTTTCTTTATCTTCAATACCTAAACTAAATAGCGCAGGCGGTAGTAAATTGAGGTCGATGAATGGCTCCATACTCTTTGTATAATTTTCTATTAGTTTATCAATATCATCGAAGTTTTTACTATCAAATACAGAGCCGCAACAATACAGAGATGTGTTACTATAGAAACCATTTCGATATGCCTCGCTATGAATGGTTGCTAACTTATCTATCCCATCGTATATGAATAGATAATCATGGTCTTGTAACATCTCCTCTGTGAATGGTTTATGTATCACTTTAACTAATGCATCAACACCAATAAATGTTTCATACTCTTTAACTATTTTAACTTTCTCTTCATATATTAAATCATATGGATATGTATTAATGGTGATTAGGTTGTCAGAATAATCCTCGTTAGCATCTCTGGCTATTTTCATACCGGCTAGAAGCGTTTTAATAAATAGAGGCATATTTGTACCATATCCTGATAAAAGTGTATCTCTACCTCTAGTTTTATACAGATGCTTAAATAGGGTATTTCCTATATATTTAAAGTTGTCGTCATTTCTAGTTATGTATTCTTTTAGCATATCTAATTCTGAATATATAGGTAGTATTTTTTGTAATACAGGTAACCTTGTATCGATTATAGCGTCTAGCTCGATATAAATCTTAAACCTCTTCATTATCTAATCCTTTTACCATCTCTTGTCTTTTAGAATGGAACTTATCAATGCCGTCAATAATAGCTTCTCTACCCTTTATATCTAGTCTTAAATATTGGTCTAAGGGAATTCCTGTTAATTCATACACGCCATTAAACGCGTGCTCAGTGACGGCATTAGATACTTTAATCTTTTTAAATTCTGCTAAAGTCTTTTTATCATATTGTAAATGTATACTTAGATCCTTACTGCTATATTTAGGGATATCCATATCAAAGACTTTATTAAACATATATCTCTTAAAAAGAGTAGTTGACACGCGGTCTGAATGTCGCTCTTTCTTAAAGAGTTTAATAGAGTCTCTTAATATATTTAGTTTATCAATAATAGTGTCACTATCATAGATAGTGTCAATGCCACTATCTATATTGAGTATTAAATCAATTGTTGACCGCGTAGGAAGAAAAAAGTTTCTAATATATTTAGAGGTCTAATATCTTTATGTTTTTTATCAGCTCCCTTTATCTCTTGTTTACATTCACTGCACTCAATGGTACTAATACCTATTGTAGTTAAAGTGGTATCTCCTAGATATTTTTGAATATCGCCCATAATATCAGGAGCGTTATCTAATTTTAAGAGTATTGTAGTTAATCTCTGTAGGTTAGTAAATATAGCTTTACTATTAGTTATTTTGGAACCGTTGATGATAATGGCCTCAATAGCATGTGCATAGCTTGTAAGCTTATTCTCCTCCATAGCTCTTATGATAGCGCTAGCCTTACTATCCTCATCATCAGCTAATAAAGCTTTATCGATTAAGTCTTCAAAGTGTGCATGTCTTTTTCTACTAGCTGTAAAGTATTCATTAACAGATATAAACCCTTTTAGTATAATCTTAATATCAATATTTTTACTTCCTGATTTTAATGTATATTCAAGAACATTTTTACCATCAGCTGTATATATCTCATTTAGATCTTGGATATATTTATCGATGTCATCAGGCTCGCTCTTTCCATTTATGGTTAATGATTTAACACTATTCTTACCTCTTCGTAACAAGACCTCTCTCATATCAGATGTCATCTCTTCAAAGTCGTGATATGTTATCGAGTCAATGTTTACATAACCCTGTATAAGATTACTACACTTAATTGGCTCGCTTTCATCATCTGATATTAAATTATCGCAAGGTATGCTTACATATATACCATCGGGGCTGATATTAGCCAATAACATAGCTTCAAGATGTCTTAAGTCTCTTATATCAACATAATCTCCTAACCCCCGCTCGCCGTCCATTTCTAATGTTTTAACAGCTATATTACTTTCTACAAATTCGAATAGTGTTTCATGTACTCGATAATTATCACTAGAGACTATATAACCTAAAGTGCTTACGAATAAATCTTCAGCATCTTTATACAATCTTTCTGCCAATACCATACGATCATCTGGATCAATAGCCTTTAACGTTATAGTAAACCCGCTATTAGCTAAAGATCCGGTGATAGGTACACTTAAATTTAATAGAAAGTTAGCAAGGTTATCAGCGTTACTAGAGTCACTATCAATATTCCCTTTAGGAGTTCTGACTCTGGTTTCTATAACTTTCCCGTTCTCCTCAAAGCTTTTCTTATATCTACTTAAAAACTTATTAGAGTATGCAGAACCTGGTTCAGTATATTTAGATGATGCCAGACTATCTATAGCTAAGCTATAGGTCTGTTCATCAGTTAACATTTGATCACTCTCTTCTATTTGACCATAAGCCTTTATAATCTCCTCAGGCGTGTGAACAGAGTTTAATACTGAAGAAGTTGAAACCTCTTTCAACTCCTCATCACTTGATATTTTCTTTTCTACCTTATCATTAAGCATATGTGTCCTTTGCTAAGTTTTTAGCTTCTTCAAGTAGTTGTTCTAAATCAGCATCTGTTAATGCATTAATACTTTGTAACATGCTTGATATGTCTTTTATTTCAGCAGATACAGAAGGATCATCCATATAAATACTCCCTAATCCTTGAGTGATTAACGCTGTCACTTTGCTATTTAGATTTTGGATCTTTAATCCGAATGTAGCGATATCCAATGAAGTTAATGTTATCATCTCTTCCACTTTAACTGTAGGTCTATTTTTTAACAGCTCATCAATAACTTTACCATTATCGATAATCTTTTGTTTTAGTTCATTAATGATAGGCATTTCATTCATTAACTTAGAAGCCTCATCCTTTAAGATTTTTTCACCTTCCCCCTTTTGTACATCGATACGATTGATTAGACCGTTTAGAGCATCTTGTACACCTTTATATTTGATATTACTATCTGTGAATTCTGACTTACTTTCTAACCAGATTGTCTTTATCTTTTTCTTTTCTTTAGACTGCGCTCTTCTCACAGTCTTTGGCAGTTTCTTATCCATAGTTATCCTTTGTTTTGTTTTTTATTCATTTATAAATCATCATAATATTTTTATATTGTTCACTGACAATAAAGGAGATTGATATGAGTATTAGATTAATAGATTATTTAGATTACTGTTTTACTAAAAACTATGTCCTAAAGAAACAATGGTGGTTAGAAGTATATACCCAACCTAAGTCTGATGGAGTTTATGTTAGAGTCTCGGGTGATATCCCGATGGTGGAGTATAATAATGAATGGGTATCTATCGATGGTATAAAAACTCTCCCTATACTTAATGATTATTTACAACTTAAGATAAAGAAAGGGCATCGTGTTACTATAAATGAGGATATGACCACGACTGTTGGTAGATATATCCTTAATTATCTTTTTATAGAATGGTTAACAGGCGATAGTAAATATATTAATAAGATGACTAACTTTAAAGATATAGCCACTGATATATTTAAGAGATTATCTCCTAATGCTAAAAATCCATTATCTTATGATATTATTGATAAGTTAGGTAAATTGGTATATCTATTAAGACCATTATCTGGCTTTAAGACGGTATCATTGACAGAGAAGACGTTTTTCAAACCAGATGGTTTAGACGAGTTTAGAAAAAGGACGTATGAAAAGTATGTTAAGAACTACGGAAAGGATTTTACTAAAGATAAGACTATATTTCTAATGTATGAACAAGAGCTGATGAAATGGATTAAAGATTATTATAAAGATGATCCCACATTCGATATAACCATGGCTGGTAAAGTATTGAACTCGTCTGTTAAGAAGAGATATGTTTCATATGGAATACTCAACAAGATGTCGCCAGATGAACCGGATAGAGTTTTAATAACCCCCTTATCAGAAGGCTATCCAAAAGATAAGGAGATGATAGCTGGAGTTAATAATGCCACTCGACAAGGTTCAGCGGGTCGTGGTATTGAAACACAGACTACTGGGGTAGTGGCAAAAGAGCTTATTAAAGCTACACACGGCTTTAAGATTAAACTACACGATTGTGGTACTAAAGAGGGATTTAATTTTCGTATAGAAGAACCGTTTGTTAAAGTATTAACAGACCTATATTTAATAGAAGGTAAGAATACACAAGTTAAATATGACGAAGAGTGGTTTAGAAAACGTATTGGACAGACCGTCATAGTACGCCTTCCTACAACATGTAAAGAGAGACCTGGAGACGTGTTATGTAAATATTGTGTAGGAGACACTATCTCCACAATAGAAGGTGCTATTGGGCTTATGGCGATTAATGCAGGCGGTGATGGTGTTAATAACTCTCTATCGAAATTCCATGATACTATATTAGAATTAAAAAACTACACAACCGATGTAATGTTTAGAGATTATTAAAAAAAAAGAATAATGCATTCACATAGATAGCAGATGCTATCTATGTATTATAACTTTTTTACCCAATCTACGAAGCCTTTATACTCGGCTTTAGCGATGATGATATCGTTTTGTAAGCTTGGGTTTGGGTAAATTTTCGTAATAGTTAATTTATTATCGCCCAATATTTTCAATATTCTATCTATATTTTTTTCATAGAATGCAATAACACCAGGCTCTAGTTTTACGATAACACTAGTGTTATCGTAAAGATGCATCTTATTTATATCTATATAATTCTTATTTTCTAATGCATCCTTAATGAACACTATCTCCCACTCTATCTCCGATACCTTGCGTCTAGGCGCGTAGACCGGTACTGGTACGATAGTCACGCCTCTAGGGTGACTATCGTATATTTTTGCTAAAATACTAGCTAGCTCTGCTTGCGAGATCCTCACGTTAATGTATAGACGCTCGCCTTTCATTACATTAGGATTTATTAGCCACGTGTTTATCGTGGCTAATAAATCCTCTTTATCTATGTTATGTAGTAGATATGGTTTGTTATCCACTACATCATATGAGTAATGTTTTTGTATGTATCTACTATATATACCATTAAACGCTGACGCTACAGCCCATATCATTAAGGCTGTTACTATAAAGTACTTAACATACCACTCGATACCCATATTTTTCCCCAATATTATAAGTGGAGTATATAACCCTATCACCAATATACTAAATACTAAGTCACCAAATGGCGACTTATTCCCAGCCCCCACTAGCATATTTAGTAGCCCTAAATGTATTATTACTAGTAGCATAATTCCTATTTTTTCCATCTTATCTCCTTGTTTAAATATTAGTCTATGACTATATTAATAATATGTGAATGACTCTTTTTCGATATAAGAAAAATATTATTTATAGAAGCTATTAGTATGACATTAAATAACAATATAAAGGAACAGTATGAATGATACAGTGATTGATGAACTACCTAGCGTTGGAGGCGAGTTGCCAAATGCGACTGAGACTCCTGCTACTACACCCGCGGATGATGGGTTTGGGCAACCTCAACAGGCTACTGAAAAAGATTTACCAAAAGTTGTTAATAACAATGATAAGAAGCAATGGAAAAAAGAAGATGGTCTTGAATATCAGCATCATAATATAGCAACGTTTAAACCTGATGAGATACCATTTGATGATAAAGCCTTTATCGTGACAGGCGGAGGCGCTATTCCGGAAGATGCTCTTAGTAATTTAGACTTACTAGCAATGAAACTTGCTCAAAAGAAATACAAACTTAGAACTGATTATGATAAGAGAGATGTATTAGGATATCATATAGTTGAGTTCTATCCAATCAAAGAAGTATATTTCGCTTGGCCTAAAATGGTTAAAAATGTAGAAGCAGTCGTATCTAGACCTATTGCTAAAGCTTACTCAATTGCTATGTGGTTTATGAGTCGTATAAATAAAAACTTTGAACCAGCTACTTATAATGTTGGTAATGAATATATGAAACTATTTACTGCTAGAAAGTCTCATATGTATTTAGGTCCTAAACTAGACTCTAAAGTTAAGTTTGTTATTATATATACAGACTGCGGTAGTACTAAATTTACAAAAGATACCAATTATAAAAACAAGGATAATAGATTAGGTTTTGATGCTATCTCATACGCAACTCAAATAGGGGCTAAAGTATTTAACATCAATAATCAGGAGTCAATGGCTGAGCTAGAGCAATTATTAGTTTAATGAATATAAACCATATTAAAGGATGACAATGGCAAAGAGTAAAAATAAGAATAACCGCCCTAAGGTTATAAATGATGTTCAAGTAGAGCCTATTAAGGCAGTTGAAGAGCTTGTTAAGGATGATGTTCAAGTAGAACCTATTAAGGCAGTTGAAGAGCTTGTTAAGGATGATGTTCAAGTAGAACCTATTGCTGAAGAACAAGTAGGAAATGACTCTATTAAGGAAGATATCCCAAATAACGATGAACAGTCTGATGAGACTAAAGATGGTGATATCCCAAATAACGATGAACAGTCTGATGAGACTAAAGATGGTGATATCCCAGATAACGATGAACAGTCTGATGAGACTAAAGATGGTGATATCCCAGATAACGATG
>Ga0256843_1002313_pt1 | contig 14054 bp, 11 predicted proteins | sample AlvinellametaG_FD_191572 | JGI IMG/M metagenome (GOLD analysis project Ga0256843, IMG submission 191572) | Pompeii worm associated microbial communities from hydrothermal vent at the East Pacific Rise, Pacific Ocean - Alvinella | ecosystem: Host-associated > Annelida > Integument > Unclassified ... | reverse complement strand
ATCTTGACAGAAACAGCGGTAAGATCATTCGTTGGAGTGATCTCTTTGGCAAAGAGAAAAAGGTGTTATACCCGTTTATCGTCAAGCACGTAAGAGATTTGATAGGGTTTGAGCATGTAGAGAAGCTCAGTGACGATGAACTTTACGATATGGCAGCATCAACAAGTAGAATGCAACTCACACCAAAAGGGATCGTTATAGCGTTTGGTTTGTATGAGATCTCAGGCTATGCAGATGGAGAACCATCATTTCTCATCCCCTTAAAAGTGCTACAAAAATATATGAGTTATGAGAAGTATAACTACTATTTTAGGGCAAAGCCTTTGAGGCTTGTTTCTGTCTGTAAAGGAACTAAGTAAGCACTTTATAAAAAAGTGCTTTGTTAAAGAAGTTGCTCAAGTGTTGTATTGGCTAGTTTTTTCTTAATAATATTTTCAAGTATTGTTTGTAAAATACCTGCATCTTCACTATGCATTGTTTTTGCAGAAGCTGCTATAGCACGTATATCGTATTGACTTGGATAGACTTCCGGTACTTGTTTGTCAAGTTTAAGAAGTGTATAGACTGCCATCATAGCCGATCGTACAGAGTATTCAACTGTAAAAACACAATCATCTTTGATCTCTGCAAATTGACCTAAAAATGCAAGATTTACGCTTCCATGAGGAACAACCTCTGGTCGATCACCCTCTTTTCGAGGCATAAATTGACTTGTAATATATGGCATCATAACCGGAATAATAATGACTTCATCAATATAGCTTTGCATATGTTCTTCTTTGATACCAAGGTGATAGAGGAGCTCTTTAAAAAGTTCTTCTCCACTACATTCACTCATTGCTTTTGGAATGAAATCACCTTTTTTATCAGGGAAGAGTGCATAAGCCCATGATACAATTACATCATCCGGTTGATTTTTAAACTGTGGTTGACGATTGACTGTTACACTCATAAGCCAGTTGGAATCTTTAATGGTAATGATCCCTCCTGTTGCAGTACGATGCGGTAAGAAGGTACGTTCGGCAAAATGTTCCATAAGTTTTTTGAACTTTTCCCCTTTTGCAGTAATGGTAAATGATTCCCATTTTGTTTTATCTATGTCACCACAAAATACTTCCGGTTTTCCAAATGAGGGATCTTTTGCGGCTATTTTTTTCCAAAGATTCCATACTGCGGCTTCTCCTCTGTTGAGTACAGGTGCTTGTTGCATATCACCTTGTGACGAGTTTTCTGTCATAGAACCATTTGTAAAGAAGATGAGATCATCTGCGTCTGTTTGGATTGTTTCAGGCGTTCCCTCTTTTGTTAAGTGTATTGCTGTAACCAGTTTTTTTGTATCGCTTGTATCGATATCCAAATCGGTTACTGTTGTGTTAAATACAAAGGTGACGCCCTGTGCTTCAAGATACTTTTTAAGGGGTAAAATAAGTGAATCATATTGATTGTACTTTGTAAATACCAATCCTCTCATGGTACTCATTCCCGGCATAAGATGGATAAAACGATGCATATAGCGTTTCATCTCTACTACAGAGTGCCATGTTTCAAAAGCGAACATACTTCTCCAGTAGAGCCACATATCTGTTTGGAAAAAAGATGCATCAAAATACTCTTCAACACTTAAAGCTCCAAGATCTTCCTCTTTTGTTAAAAAAAGTTTTAAAATTTCTTTAATATTTTTATCATGAAGTCCTAGTGTCGTGTTTCTGTGTTTTTCTCCTCTGTTGGAGATAACACGTACATTGGAAAAATTTGGATCGCGATCATTGAGTTCTTTAAACTCATCAAGAACAGTTCTTCCCTCCTCTTCAATAGAGGGGATGTCTCCAAAGAGATCCCAAAGACATTCATAGTGCTCTTCCATCTCTCTTCCTCCACGAGCAACAAATCCGTTTTTTGGATCGCCTGCACCATCCATAGCTCCACCGCTGATACCATCTTGTTCAAAAATAGTAATCTGTTTTCCCTTCATATGACCATCTTTTATAAGGTAGTGTGCTGCTGCTAATGATGCAATGCCTGAACCAATAAGGTAGGCTCTCTTATTTTGAATGTTCTTTGGTTCTCTGGTGTGAATTCTTTGGTATGTTCCCATAATCTGTTTCCTTTTATTTGAGCTATCTATAGAGTATTATAGCTCATAGATATTTTTTTTCTATAAAATAAACTATAATGTTAAAGATATTTGAGGAGTGAATAGTGGTTAAATTTATTTCAGCAGGTCCGGGAGATCCCGAACTTATAACGGTGAAGGGTATGAGAGCCTTGCAAGAAGCAGATGTTGTGCTCTATACGGGAAGTTTAATTCCTAAAGAGCTTCTTTCATGGTGCAAAAAAGAGTGTTTAATAGAGAACTCGGCAGATATGAGTTATGAGGATATTTTTGCATTTATTGAAAAGCACCATACAAAGAAGTTTGTGCGTCTGCATACGGGGGATGCTTCACTCTTCTCAACCGTGGCAAAACAGGTGGAGTTTTTAGAGTCTAAGGGTATAGAGTATGAAGTAGTGCCAGGGGTTACGGCTGCCTTTGCTGCTGCGGCTTCGGTTGGGGTGGAATATACCATTCCCGGAGTATCGCAGACACTTATCATCTCACGGGTTGAGGGGCGAACGCCAAATCCTGAGAAGTTAGAGCAACTGCTTTCAAACAGACACTCCTCTTTTGCTTTTTATCTCTCCATCCGTCTTATAAAAAAACTGCGTGAGACAGCTTATGAGCTAGGTTATGCAAAAGAGACGCCGTGTTGGGTGGTAGAGCGTGCTTCGTGGGGTGATGAGCAGATATATAAAGCTACGATCGATACCATAGAAGATAAGGTGGCACATATAAAAGGGGTGGCATTGATCCTTTTTGGGGAGTTTTTAAACCAAAAGGCGACGGTTGAGTCACATCTCTATGCAAAGAAGTACAAAGAAGAGGGTGCGCGTAAATCTAAGGCGCTTTAAGCTTTAGTGATCCTAAAAGAGAAGCGTCATCACCCTCTCTTTAGGATGTTTTTACGCCTAAATGGCTATAATCTTTAAAAAAAAAGAAGATATATAATTTATGAAAATAGCTATAGTTACCATTAACGATCCCTCTCTCAGTGCTGCACAAAAGCTTTTACCCTATCTCTCAGAACATGATTGCTCTGTTTTTAACAAAGTAAAAAAGGGAAAGTATGAGGGTATAGAGTTTGATACTTTTGAGAAGATAGATGCCATTTTACCAAAAGCATGGAGTGGCTTTGATGCTATTGTTTTTTTAATGGCAACGGGTGCAGTTGTTCGTAAGATCGCACCACATTTAAAAGATAAGGCAACCGATCCCGCTGTGCTTATTATGACGCTGGATCTCAAACGTGTTATACCACTGCTTTCCGGACATTTAGGCGGTGCGAATGAGTTGGCTAACGAACTAACAAACAAAATTGAGGGGTGTGTGAATTTTGTTACAACGGCAAGTGATCAGACAAATGTACTTGCTTTTGATATGTTTGCAAAAAAATATAACTATGCTATCTCAAATCTCAAGTCATTGGCAGAGGTTTCCAATGCCATTATCAACAAAAAACAGGTACAAGTTGTTACCTATCCGCCAATAATTGAGCAGATGAAAGCATTTGACGGCTATAAAGAGGAGAATTTTATTTTTATTTCTCCTGATGACCTAGAGCTTTTTCGAGAAGATATACCTTCTGTCTATATTACACCACAAAAACTGCCAAACAGTTCTTTGGGGATCCATCCTCAAGAGATAGTATTAGGTTTGGGAATGAATCGCAATACTCCAGAAACAGAGATAGCAAATGCAATCAAACGTTTCTGTTTTGAGCACGGATTGGATGAGTCTCAGATCATAAAACTGGCATCTTTTGAAGCAAAAAATGATGAACCCGGACTTTTGGAGTATGCACGGGTAAAAGGGTTTGCTTTGGAGTTTTTTAACGAAGATGATATTAATGGACTGACAGAGAATTTTTCACCCTCTCAGGCAACAAAATTTTTCAATATAAAAGGTGTGGCAGAACCGGCATCACTTCTTGCAAGCAATAACAAAACACTCTTTTTAAACAAACGAATATATGGTGGTGTTACTGTTGCCGCTGCATTTTAACGTTTTAGCTCTCTGTTTAAAATAGTTTCAATAAGCTCTGTATAGGCATCAAGTGTCTTGTTGTCTGCTCCTTTTTTGGAACGAAATTTTTTATGAAAATTTTCAAGTTTTGAGCGATCGTCGCTGTTAAGGAGATTCTCCTGTGTCGTTTTGATGTCGGAGAGTTGCAGAGTGTCCCGTTTTGCATGAGAATGCTCTATAAGCAATAGAGTATAAAAGAGAGATCGATTGAGTAAAATATAGGGAAAATTTTTGTTTTTCATCGGTCCTATCTGGAGCTTTTTCTCCCCAAGCTTTTTCCCAAGAATTTTGATCTCTGAGAGTTCGTCAAAACCAAAGTATGCACCGACCCCTCCAAGCACACCTCCGGTAATAGCACCTAAAAAAGCAGTATGACCGGCAAAAACAAGATCAATGGCTCCTCCGGTAACTGCACCGCTTGTTGTTGCTGTCAGCAGAAGCTCTTTTTTCGTGAGTCCAAAGAGTGAAGCTGCTTTTTTGGAGAAGAGATCAACATCTTCAAACGGCAGTGGCATCGCTTCAATCTCAAGATGGTTATGGTGAAAAATCTTTTTGATTCTCTGGTGACTCTCTTTTTCCAAATTGCGCAGGCTCTCTTTATATCTGTTTTGCAGCTTCTCTTTGCTCTCTTGCAGCATCGCTTCGTTAGAGAGAGAAATTTTTTCTATATGAGAGACGGAGTTATAAACAAGATGGGTAATTGTAGTTGCCGCCTGCTGTATCATCTGCTGAAAAAAGAGTTCAAAAACAGCAATAGACTCTTTGACGCTCTGCATCCATGATTCATTGAGATGTGCCATGCTCTCTAAAATAGTAATATGCTCTTTATAGCTTGCCGTCATAGGGTTATAGGTGCGAACCATTTTAAAATAGTGCCCTAAAGCACGTTTCCACTCCGGTGTAAAATCGTGTTCGTCTATAGGGTTGAGCAGTGCCATAGATGGTTGATTACACCAGCGAAGGATCTCCATCTCTGCTTCATATTCGCTTGAGTAGGGCTTAGAGACATCAACAACATAGATAATACCGGCACCATCAAGAATGGGCTCAAGGAGCTGGATCTCATCATGAAATTTTGGATCATCTTTGTGAAGATTTACGAAGGCACGGACAACCTCATGTTTTTTGTCTGCGCTGACTTCATGCTTTTGTAACCATGCAAGTACTTTCCTCGCCCGTTGAAAGCCGGGAGTATCAACAAGTTCATAGATAACACGCCCGTCAACCATAAGCGGAAAACGTCTGTTTTTTGTTGTTGTTCCGGGAATATCTGAGATCGCAACAGTGTCATCAAGTGCAAGGGATGCAACAATAGAACTTTTTCCTTTGTTGGGATGTCCAACGACGGCAAATGTAGGAATCTCTCTCATGCTATAGTGACCTTTGTGTAGTTTTGCAGTGCTATCTTTCTTTTCCAGATGGCAAGATCTTTCTCTTTTGCGCGATAGTTGTCTGCTTCCAATCCGACAGGATAGAGCGTGAGGGTATCACAAAGACTCTCAATCTCATCAAGAAAATCTATAAACTCCATAGTCGGTATCTCCCATGTCGGAATGAAAAGCACAATATCACCTCTACTGCTTGCAATAAGCTGCTCCTCTTCATCCAGTGAGAGTGCTCCGCCGACTTCATAGGCCTCTTTGTATTGAATATTGAAAAGTTCGGAGAGAACAAGCATCTTCTCTTTTGAGAGGCTCCAGCCAAAAGCTCTTTGAAATGTTTTTGTACTCTTTTGTGTTGTTGGCTGCTTTGTTTTTGGCTTCTGCTCCTGCTTCTCTTCATGCTCTTGTGCATGTGTCTGTATAATGGGCTGATTAAAATCATAGAGAAGTTTTTTTATAGATTCTTTCTCCAAAAGTGTGCTTGTCAGACTCTTTTTATAGCGATAATAGCTGATGATAAAGGCGATAAGTCGCAGTCCGATATTGTAAAAGAGGATTGCGCAGGCTAAAAACTTCCACCAAAAACCAAGCGATGCGGCATTATGCAGCATTGCGGGATCAATTTGTGATCCCAAGCGGAAGTAGTGACTCTTTTGAATAAGATCCAAAGAGATTTCTGTTGATGGGCAAAACGGATGAAAAAGAGCCGAGAATGCAGAGACAAATGATGCCATCTCCTGCGGTGTAATGTTGAGTGTGGTACTCCATGCAAACGCAATATCTCTTGTGCTTACAAGAAAGAGAAGTCCCGTAAAAATACCGACAGAGAAGAGCAGACCTGCAAGTTGCAGTTGCAGCAGCAAAAAACGCTCCTCTACCTTTTTATCTATTTTCACCTGATCCAAGGATTCTTTATGTAAAAGTTTTTCTATGATTTTTTGCAAAAGATAAAAAAATGATATGCGGGTAAGAATGGTATCATCCCGCATTGCAAAAAAGGAGAGTAGGGTTGCTATTGCAGGAAGAAAGACGGCAAAGCTCAAAAAATAGATAATATTTACCGGTGCATTACCGCTGTATGTGAGTAAAACAGTGCTTAAAATTACCCCTAAAACAAATGCAAGGGCTGCAAGTAAAATGCTCAGGTAGTGTGTATAGTGAAGATAGCTTTTGATCAGCGGATATTTTTGTCTGTTTTGAGAAAACCAGCCAAGGAGTTGTCTGAGCGGATCGTTTTGCAATTTTGGATTTTTGAGTCCAAAGGCACGTCGCTCCTCCTGTGAAGATTTTTCATTGTTTATAAAGTTTACAAGTTCTAAATAGGTTTGAAAATTCATACTGTAATTGTAGCGAAATAAAGCAATAGAGCCCTAATTGATCATTTTCAGATACAATAACAAAAAAATTTTTATAAGGATTCAAAAGAGATGTCTAAACTTACACTTGTCTCAACCGGAGCAGGAGGGAGCCGCTATCTGACTCAGGAGGCAATTGATGCCATTCGTGAAGCGGATTTGATTGTAGCCTATACAAAATATGCAAAAGATCTCCCTGAACTTGTAGCAGATAAAGAGGTCTTTACGACACCTATGACAAAAGAGATAGAGCGTGTGCAGTATGCCATAGATGCGGCAAAAGATGGGCGTAGGGTGGCACTGCTCTCCAATGGTGATGCCAATGTCTATGCTATGGGAAGTCTTGTTGTAGAACTTTTGGATACGCTGGATCTGTGGGATGTTATAGAGTACTCGGCACTTCCGGGAATTAGCTCTGTTTTGGCGTTAGCAAGTGAAGTTGGTGCACCGCTTTCACAGGATTTTTCTCTTATATCTCTCTCTGACAGACTTACCGATGCCGCACTTATCCAAAAACGGATAAGAAATGCACTTGATAGTGATATGATCATTGCTATCTACAATCCAAAAAGTCGTTCCCGTCTTGAACCCTACAGAGGGATGTTGGCAGCGTTGGATAAGCTCAATGCAGAGCGTATTGTTGTTATTGCACGTGATCTGGGACGTTCAAATCAGATGATTAAGATTATAAAATCTTCTCAACTGATAGCTGCGGGAGTGGAGAATGAAGATGTCAATATGTCCACAACGCTTCTTATTGGAAACTCGACAACAAAGTTGACACGTGACGGCAGGGTGCTGACACCAAGAGGCTACTTAAACAAGTATGATCTCAGCGGTGCACAAAAAGGGGAGTGGAAGAAGATTCATTAGCACTCTTTCTCTTGAGTCGGTAGCAGGAGTGCTTCTGGTTTTCCAATATAGAAGCCTTGCATCATGGAGACACGATCTTTGAGATATAGAAAAACTGCTTCATTGTGGACATACTCCGCAACAGTTTGAATACCCATAGTCTCAGCAAAGGCTAAAATAGCATCTAAAAGTTTTTGCATTTTTTGATCGTTGGTAATTTCACAGATGATAGAACCGTCTATTTTGATAAAATCGATATCTAATTTTGCTATTTGTGCAAAATTTGAATATCCGCTACCAAAATCATCGAGTGCAAATCTAACACCATTCTTTTTTAGATATTTAATAAAATCATTAATCAAGTCAAACTCATTAAGTGCTTCTGTCTCTAAAATTTCGATTGTTAAACGTTTGGCTACTTGTGGATATTTTGCGATGAGTGTCTCTAGGAAGAGTTTTACATTTTTATCTTTAATATCTGTTGTCGTTAGGTTTACACTAAAATCAAGATCTTTGTCTTTAAACATTTCAAATGCCTTATAGAGCATTGTTTTTGTAAATTCTGTATAAAAAGGGGCACTTAAGAGTGCTTCTAAAAAATCTTTTGGTTCAAGAATTTCATTATTGTACTCAATACGCATTAAAACTTCATATTTAATAATACGTTTATGATCATCGCATGCATAGATAGGTTGATAATAAGGAATAATAGCGTCTGCGATCATAACCTCTTTTAACTTTTGTACCATAGTAAGTTCATATCTATATTTTTCTACTAAGGTTTTTATCTCATTGGTATTGATAAGTGTACTTTTTGCACTGTTGACAAGTGCTAATTCACATCGTTCAAGAGCAAGTTTCTCAAAACGATCATAAGCTCCGTAAAAGTAGATCTGATAGGACTCTTTTGCAATAGTAATGGATACCGAATTATTGAGATGTTTAAAGATTTTTTCTGCTTCTGCTTCATTATTAAGTAAAATTGCAAACTCATCACCGTAGATACGATAACTTTTTATGGCCTCTTGTACTTTTAGGAATGCAGCAACTTTTTTCAGTAAAATATCTCCGATATCATAACTGTGAAGAAGGTTGATTTTTGAAAATGATTTAATGTTGACAATGAGAATAACAAGATTATCAAGAGTATTTATATCTTTAAGCAGTTGAAATCTGTTTGGTAAGAGCGTAATCGGATCGATATAGATGGAGAGGAGTATATCCTCTACAAACATACTTCCAAGGAGTGTGACCATCTTTAAAAAAAGTGCTATCATCTCTATATAGATAAGAACAAAATAGAAATAGTCTGTTTTATTATAAAAATCAATGGCAAGTTGTGCTGATTTGTAGAGCTCTTGGTTGGTTTTGAGAAAGTTTGATTTCACATCAGGATCGTCGAAGTAAAGACCGGCTTTTGCATCAATATAGGAGATAAATTTCTGGATTCTTTGAGAGATGTCAGGGAGTTTTGTTTCATATAAAATATGCTCTATTAGCTCTTCAAGCCAGACAAGGAGTTCATCGATAATAGAGAGATCTTTTTGTGTAATAAGATTTGGATTGTTATGGATACCGAGTTTTAGGAGTTTAACCTCTTGGGGAAGGCGAACTTTCAGGTATCCTTTTGCCAAAATATTTTCATTTTTTTGGAGGATTTCTTTCTTCTCTATGGAGAGTGAATAGGAGAAGGTATCCAGTAAAATGGCAAGTTGTGAAAAGGTTATGGAGTTTGTATAAACTGCTTCCCCTCTGGACTCAAGCAGAGAGGGTGAACTCTCCTTTTTGATCATCTCTTGTAAGAGTTCTTCTAAAAATGTTTTATGTTCCATACCCATCCACCTAACGTCTTGTTTTTGCATAATAGATCACCCCAAAAAAATATCATAGGAACTTTAAGTGTAACATATCATGCCAAAATAGTATATTTTTTACTTATCTTCTTGCGAAATTGATAAAAAGTGTCATATATTTTTTGACTTTTTCTATCTTTGACGGGGTTGTCTTTGCATCTTTGAGGTACATATTTTCAAATGTGTAGAAGTTGCCGTCTCCAAGTATTTCAGTGGACATACCGATCTTTGGACGCATAAGGATCTCTGTTGTTTTTACTTCACTGCGTGGGTTTATCGGCTTGATTACAAGTGCTTCATCACCAAGGCAGAGTGCTTTTTGTACCTCTGCGGAAGCTGCACTAAAAGAGGTGACACCGGGAATGACTTCACAGTTTGTATGGATATCGGCTCTTTTGTCTCTAATAATATCAAGAAGATAGTAGATACTTGAGTAGATACCTGCATCACCGATGGTAACAAAACAGACATTTTTATAGTTGTTGCAGGTCTCTATAATGATTTCTGCTTCATAAACCCAATCCTGAGGATTAAACTGCATAGGGGAGTAAACCGGAATGATCTCTTTTTCTACTCCTAAAATTTTGAGAGCATCTTTGACTATTGTATAGCTGATTGATTTTGTAAAACTTTTATCTTCACTCTTTGTCGGTACACAGATGGCATCAGCATTTTTAAAGGCTTGCAGTGCCTTGTAAGTAAGCAGCTGAGCATCTCCGGGACCCAAGGAGACCATATATAATTTATTCATAAACCGAAGTTTAGCTAAAATACTCTTATGAAATTATCTCATCTCAGACAAATTGTAAATTATTTAAAAAAGTTCAAAAAAATAGCTGCCATTCATCGGGTAAGTGATACGATTGTCAAAGTTGTTTTTGACAAAGATGACACACTCTACTTTAATATGCAGCGATCCAACTCCTCTCTATTTAAGTGCAAAGAGTATCCTCGTTCCAAGGTATATAACGCTCCTTTTGACGTGATCCTCTCAAAACGTTTCAATCGTTCAAATATTCTGGATGTGGATCTTCTCAACGGAGATAAGATTGTCCGCTTTAAAACGGCACTTGCTTCTGCCTATAAAGAGGAGATAACATATCTTCAGTTTGAGTTTACGGGTAAATACACCAATGTTATTATTTTGGATGAAGAGAGTGTTGTTTTGGAGGCTTTGCGCCATGTTGATCTCTTCTCTTCGTTTCGAGAGGTGCGAGTAGGGCAGAAACTGCTTGATGTTCCGCCGGCTCCTTTTAAGGCAAAAGAGTATCCTCTTGAAGATGTTGAGGCTTTTTTGTATGAGGTGTATGAAAAAGAGCGTGATACAAAGCTGCAAACATTGAAGAAACAGAAGATTGCACTTTTGGAAAAACGTTTGAAAAAGCTGCAAAAACTTTATGAAAAGCTTGATTCTCAGGAGCTACTTGAGGAGGAGGCAAAACGTTTTGAGCATTACGGCAATCTTATTCTCTCCAATGTGCAAAATATAAAACCCTATGCAAGAGAGCTTCTTTTGAAAGATTATGATGATTCAGAGATTCTCATTACTCTTGAAAAGTCCTATGCAAGCCCTTTTTTAATTAGTGAAATGTTCTTTTCAAAGAGTAAAAAAGCGAAACAAAAAGCGAAACATCTGCATATAGAAGAGGAGTCTCTCCGTTCTAAAATCGAGCATACAAAACTCTTTATAAATACCGTAAAAGAGGCAAAAAGTGTTGCAAAAATTGAGCTGCTCTTTCCAAAACAACAACGCAGCAAAAAAGTAAAAATCAATGATTCTATCGAGACCTTCTGGATCGAGGGCTATAAGGTGGAACTTGGAAAAAATGAAAAAGGCAATATTTCTCTGTTACGCAGTGCAAAAGCACGGGATATCTGGCTGCATATGAGAGAGAGACCCTCCTGTCATGTGATCATTCATACAGATAAACAGCAGTTGCCAATGAAGATTATTGAGACGGCTGCCAGACTCTGTGTCGATTTTACGACAACTGCAAAGGACAGATATGAGGTTGACTATACACCAAGACGTGAAGTAACGATACAAAGTGGGGCGAATGTACTCTATAACAAATATAAAACAGTAGAAGTCGATACACGGGACTAATATATTGATAAATAATTTGTTATAATAGCTCAAATAGATTAGTAGGATTGGAAATGGAAGAGATAATCGAAAAGGCCAAGCATTTTTTTGAGGTTGCCAAAGAGATGAATTTTGATGTAGTGGCTCTGTATGCAAAAGAGCCTCAAATGATGCAGATTTTAGGGGGTGTAGTTGTTGCACTTGTGCTTATTTTACTTTTAGTTATCAAGAGTAAAATGAAGCATGCCGGAGCAAATAAAGCATTGCAAAATCTGGATAGTTATCTGGAATCTTTTGAGGAGTATCAAAAAAATCTTCAAAAAATTCTTAAAACAATCAAGGGTGCAAAGGGTGAATTTCTTGAGTCGTTACAGTTAAAAAAAGAGGATCACTACAAAGAGCAGTTGGCAACATTTAAAGAAGCTCCGCTTGAAGAGAAGCTTGATAAATATACAGAGATGGCGCTTCTCTACTCAGAACTTGCAAAAGCTGCACGTGATGAAGAGCTGGCTGAATTTTATGCACAAAAAGCGCAGGAGATCCATGAGAAGTTAGTCTTAAGTGATATCAGCGAGTATATGCGTACATTCAATTTTACTCCGGAAGATGTGACGGTTCTTGAAAAAATTGTTGCCTATGCAAATGCCCAAGAGGATCCGGAGCGTGTTCTTAGTATTGTGATGGAGAAACTTCAGAGTGTTGATTATGGATCAAATTTGGAACGTTATACTTTTGTTCAGAATCTTGATCCGCAGAAACTCGGAATAATATATGACTATATTAAAGAGCAGCAGGAGAAACTTTTTGAAGATGGTGAACGTGTTGTTGCTTCTGAAGTTTTGGAGTATCTCTTGGAAAATGGAGAGCAAGAGAAAGTTATTGCTTATGTGAAATCTTTAAAAGTACCGACACACCTTCAAGAACTCTACTATAGATTTTTTAATCAAAAAGATCTTGAAGCGCTTGATTTTGCTTTTATTTCTAATCCGATTGAGATTACACAAAATTATGCCGAGTATCTTGAATCATTGATTACAGACGGATGGAGAGATGCCAAACGTCTTGCAGAGCTGCTTGAGCAAGAGAGCCTTACTCGTATTATCGGTCATGATAGAGTACGTCAGGTTATTGAGCGTGTTGATGCTTTAGAGAAAGATGCTGATGAAGAAAATAGAGTTGAAGAGGCATTGGAGTTAGCCAAAGAAGCGCATCGTCTTGCATTGGAGACAAAAACGCTTCTGGAGTTAAAAGAGAAAAAGAGTGAGCCGCAAGAGGAGACTCCACAACAAGAGGCAGTAAAGTAAAAAAGTAGCTTTTTTGTCATTATAAGGAGAAAAAGATGGCTGTAGGTCCTATCGGTGGTGCAATTTTGGTAAACCAGATGACACCTGCAGTTACTCCTGTTCAGGGCGGGCAATATACCCGTTTTGAGTTACAGAATGTTGCAGCACAGGCAGCTGTACAAGAGAAGCAAAAAGAGGTTGAAGAGCTTCGTCCCACAGAAGAGAATCAGGCTGTTGATCCAGATAGGGAACATACCCGTCAGGAAGCCGATGAAGAGACATCCCAAAATTTAAAAAAATCCCCAAAACATTTTGATTCCAATGAGGAACAACCACAAGACAGCTTTGAGAAAGAGGAGCATCTATTAGATATTAAAGTCTGATACGATATAATCTCTCTTAATTTGCAATTTAGGAATTTTTATGAGTATATTTGGTGCACACAAAGAGAGAATAGTAACAGGCGTTGCGCTTTTGGCAGCTGTTTTGCTTGTCGGTTTTATAGATAACTTTTTTTTAATGTGGCTTGTTTTTGGTGCAGTCTATCTTCTGGCATTTAAAGAGGCTGTTAGGCTTTTTGGTGTTGAACGTGACGGCTTGATCCCCTATGCTGCGGGGCTCTGGCTTATAACTGCTTTTTATCCGTATGGCGACGATCTCTTTGTTCTTGCAGGTGTTGCCTATGCGGGAGCTGTTGCATTTAACAAAGAGTTAAAGTGGGTTGACTTTTTCCCTTTTATCTATCCGACGGCAGGTATTTTATTTATCTTTACTATGTATGAAGAGTATGGTGTTACCGCGCTTTTATGGCTTATTGCTGTTGTCGCTTTGACAGATATCGGTGCTTATGCGGTAGGCAAGAGTATAGGAAAAACTCCTTTTTGTCCAACTTCTCCAAACAAAACAATGGAAGGTGTTGTCGGTGGTATTGTCGTTGCAACACTCGGTGGGATGTTTTTTGGTCTCTCTATAGTGGATCTCGGTGTTGCTTTTCTTATCTCTTTAGCAGTAGCTATCAGCTCAATTTTTGGTGATCTCTTTGAGTCCTCTTTAAAACGTCAGGCGGGTGTCAAAGACAGTGGCGATCTGCTTCCGGGGCACGGTGGTGTTTTGGATAGAATTG
>Ga0256843_1002312_pt1 | contig 14055 bp, 5 predicted proteins | sample AlvinellametaG_FD_191572 | JGI IMG/M metagenome (GOLD analysis project Ga0256843, IMG submission 191572) | Pompeii worm associated microbial communities from hydrothermal vent at the East Pacific Rise, Pacific Ocean - Alvinella | ecosystem: Host-associated > Annelida > Integument > Unclassified ... | reverse complement strand
CCTTGCGGCCGAGCCGGGAGAGCAGCTGAGCGAGGTTGAGCTGGGCGTCCACATGCCCCTGTTTGATCGCGGCCCGGTACCATGCCATCGCTTTTTCGGGATCCTGCGGGACACCGAGGCCTCCCGCGTACAGCTGGCCGAGGCCATCCTGCGCATCGGCGTCGCCTTGGTCCGCCAGGGGTTTCCAGATGGCATAGGCAGTATCGAAGTCGCCGTTTCGCGCGGCTTCCATCCCTTTGTCGAAATCGCCGGCGAACAGTGATGCGGCCAGCAGCAGGGCGAACAGGGTTTTTTTCATGGATATTCCTTTGTCGTGATGTAAACGGGCCTGTTGTGAAGGCGGGTCATCCCTGCACCCTCCAGAGGAAGAGGCCCGGCAGCTCCTCTTTGAAATAGACGACACGCAGTTTCAGATGATGATTGTGGAAAAGGTACCGGGGACGGCTTCCTTTTCCGACGATATTGGGGCTGTAGTTCGCCTTGCCGTACAGGGAGAAGTATTTTCGCATGTTCCGCATATCGTTGATAGGGAACCCGGCCAGATTGTTCATGCCTTCGTTGACGATGCCGAAACAGACGTAACCGTTCTCTTTTCCGATCTTTCTGGCGACGGCGACGGCTTTCGCGAATTCCGAAAACCCGTCGGTGCCGTAGTTTTTGACTTTGTTGTCGGAGGCGATGTAATAGACACCGTCTTCGTCCCTGAGAACGTGAACGGGTTTTCGGCCCGCCTCTTCGATCTTCGCGATCCGGGTCTTTTTCGGGGCGCACCCCGAAACGCCGACGGCGAGGGCGGTTGCCGTGACAAGCATCATCATCCGTTTCACGGTGCCGTTCCCTCCCGTCGCAGCAGCGTATGGATCTCTTCGTCCGGGAGACTCGGGTGTTTATCCCCGACGAAGAAGAGCGCCTTCAGCGCTTTTGTCCCGTCCGGCAGGTCCGCCCGGTGAACGAGAACATACTCCTGGTCAGCGTAGAAGCTCATGACGTAAGGATCCAGAAAGCCGACGGTCGCGCCGATGACGGCCCCGGCTCCGGCATATTTCAGCCCTTCGCCGAAAAAGCCTTTCGCCAGGGCCTGCGCCCCGCGGCTCATCCCGTCGATAGCGCCGAGGGTCCCGTGCTCCGCGATGCGCCGGGCGATCTCGGTCCGGGCTTCGGAGTAGTCTTCGAGCGTTCCGAAGAAGATCTCCGTTTCTCTGGCGCTGTCGAACGGGACGCTTTTCGTGACGAAAACGGTGTAGTCCGCCGTCAGCAGCGTACCGGCCAGGAACAGCAGGGAACCGAAACGTATCCGCATGGCATTGCTCCGAAAATTTTTTTGCTGAAAATCATAATGAAAATATGATATTTTTCCATTATCAAATGATAAGAAAGGGCGCCGCCTGCAAACCGATGGAATCTTATAAACGATTTATTCAAAACCATGTGGAACTGAGCGAAGAAGAATGGTCGCTGTTCCGTTCCCGTCTGAAGACGAAACGGTTGAAAAAAGGGGATGCCATTCGTTTCAGAAACGATATCTGGAGCCAGCTGTATTTTATCGCGGACGGTCTGATCCGTTCCTATCTCGTCAACAAGAAGGGCAAGGAGTTCACACGGCATTTTCATTTCAATACGAGCGAATCCGATATCCTGAACCTGTTCGTCGTGGATTATACGAGTTTTATCGATCAGGTCCCCTCTTCGGTGGGGTTCGAGGTGATGGAAGATTCCGTGCTCTATGTGCTCGAACGAGCCGATGCGCACCGGATGTATGCGATGTCCGCGAAGTGGGAACGCTACGGCCGCCGTGTCGCCGAGATCGCCTATATCCGGAAAACGGCTCTGTACGAAGAACTGCTTATCAACGATGCGAAGCAGCGTTACATCAATCTCAGGAATTCGATGGTGGAGTGGATTCACAAGGTCCCGCAGTACCATATCGCCACCTTCCTCGGGATCACGCCGGTCACCCTGTCGAGAATCAAGAAGGAAGTCGAAGCGGAAGAGGATATGTCCGGGCAACAGGTCGCGCCGATTAAAAAGTCTGTTTAAATGGGCGTATCGGGTCCGGCGTGTCCGCCGATTCAACGGCGTTCAGGGATGTCCGGGTGAGTTTCGGGCCTACTTCACTTTTTCTCTTTGGCATAACGGTGAGGTTTTTGTCCGTTATCTTCACGAGATCCTATTGAAGTTTCATCCGCTCCCGAAAAGCTTTTTGTGCTTTCCCTTCGGCATTCGGGGGAGAGGCTCCCGCCGGCGCCGGCCACTCACGGTTCGCTGTGAAGGATGTCTTCGATCGTATAGAGTTTTTGTTTGTACAGCGTTTTGGTTCGGGTAGAATCCGCACCGGAGTAGTTGACCGAAAAGCCGTAGTCGACCCCGCTTCGATAGAACTCTTTTACGGTGGCCACGGTTTCGTCCTGGTCAAAGGAGCTGCTTATGTCGATGCCGACGCTTTTTCGTGCTACGGAAGACGGAAAGTTGTGATCCATCATGTCGGTGATGTTTTTGTAGCTCATCGGAGGCAGAGTGATGGGTGACACCAGCAGGTTGGTGTCGATTTTTCCATTGTAATACCCTGCGATCGCGTTGATCTTGATGAACTTTTTCGTGTTGTTGTAAACGATAAACGACTTGATTTTGTCTTCGAGGTCGTTGATCACCTCGATCTTGATATGGTCGTCATGCGCGCTGAATGTTTTCGGAAGGTATTTGAAGATGACACCCCGGACCGTGAAGGTGATACTTTCCGGACATGTCGAGGCATTGAAAAACCCGTTGGTCTTATCGTAAAAAACCATCCAGTTTCCGATTTCGGCCATGGGTTGGAAACAGCCCTTTTCGACGCAGACCTCCACGTTGAAATTTGTCAGAATATCCTTTTTCAGTTCGTCCGGATCGTGATAAAAGTGCATGAAAAACGTATCGTGTTTGTCCGGATACCGGTCATTGACGGTGACCTGTTCGTACATTGCAGACAAAAGACTTTTCGGCAGGATGTGTTCCGGGTCCAGGATGGTGATTTCGAGGCGATCTTTACACCGGTCGAGTTTCTTTTTTTCTCTATCGTAGAAAGCAGAAAACTCCGGGTACTTTTCCAAAATGGAGGGCAGCTTCTTCTGCAGGTATTCCTGAGTGCTGTTGAGCAGCCCCACATAGTCCTTGATACGGCTTCCGGAGTAGGAACACTCCCCGTGACATTTGGAAAGGTCGCGCCGTATGACGGTGCTTTGTTCGGTGACGACAAAACAGTTTTTGTAGCTGTCTCCCCTGTTTTGCGCATAAACACACCCCCGTTTGGTCCGAAAGGGTTTGATATGTTCTTCTGAAGCGACGACTTTTGCATGCAACCTTACCATCTCGTTGACGACCGACTGTTTCAGCTCCTGAGGCATTTTGTCTCCGGTTGGCAGGGTTTGCCTGTAGGGTTTCGGCGGCGTACCGCCGCATCCGGTGACACCGAGCACGATGGCTCCGGCAAGAATCAGTGTGAATAGTTTTGCAACAGCATTTCGCAAGGTTTTAACTCCGTCGATATATTGGTTTTTATAGGATCGAAAATCACCGGAAAGCCTAACACAACCGTTCTTCGATTTTTGTTTTTGGTAGGGTGAATATATGTTTTTACCGATAATCAATTATATAATGACTTCAAATGATAAAAATAGTGAATTGCCGGAAACGGGTATCGGGTGTGGGCTGAAACAGTTGCCGGTCCGACAGGTTCTCTTGTAAGGCCATCGGCAATGGTGGTGCGGACGAGAGGACTTGAACCTCCACACCTTGCGGCACCAGATCCTAAGTCTGGCGTGTCTACCAATTCCACCACGTCCGCTTTGTCAGTCGATAGACAATGGACACTGGTCGATGTCCATATCGTAGATTTCAAAAAAATAAAAGCGCGGTTTGACTGCGCGTGAGCCTTCCGCTGACTAGTGCTAAAGCACAGTACATGCGAGGCACTAAATGCCGAGTCGTAAGTAAACCCGGTGTTAACGTAGTGATTTGGATTTTGTTCAAATCACAAAGATGAAAATAAAAAAGCGCGGTTTAACTGCGCGTGAGCCTTCCGCTGAGGAAAACACAGCGTTAGCGTAGGAGAACGGGCTTTGCTCGTTGTCCGTAAAAATATAAAAAAGCGCGGTTTGACTGCGCGTGAGCCTTCCGCTGAGGAAAACACAGCGTTAGCGTAGGAGAACGGGCTTTGCTCGTTGTCCGTATATCTAAAGTGGTACGCCCTGCAGGATTCGAACCTGCGACCGATGCCTTAGAAGGGCATTGCTCTATCCAGCTGAGCTAAGAGCGCGTCGATGCGGTGGTGCGCCCGATAGGATTCGAACCTATAACCGTCGGATCCGAAGTCCGATACTCTATCCAGTTGAGCCACGGGCGCATCTTCAATGCTGTTATCGTCAAAAATAGTGTGTCGGGGATTGTTGTTAAAACATGGGGTGGGTAATGGGGTTCGAACCCACGACCCCCAGTGCCACAAACTGGTGCTCTAACCAACTGAGCTATACCCACCATATCGTAGAAAGAGGTGTAGATGGTCGGGGTGAAAGGACTCGAACCTTCGGCCCCTTGGTCCCAAACCAAGTACTCTAACCATACTGAGCTACACCCCGACCGGTTCAGCTAAACACGGGTAAACCGGATTAGTGAGGCGAAATTATAACTGAAGTTAAGGGCTTTGTCAATACTTTTTCGCTTAAATGCAGAAAAGAGAAAATTATTCGGAGCAGCGATGAAAATAGCACGTTTCAGTCGGATCGGATTCATTCTGGCCGCCGCCGGCAGCGCCGTCGGCCTGGGGAATATCTGGAAATTCCCCTATATCGCCGGCGAATACGGCGGCGGGGCGTTTGTCGCGGTCTACCTGATTACCGTGATGCTGATCGGATTTTCCGTGATGATCGCCGAACTGCTGATCGGTTATCTGGGGCGCCGGGACGCGATGACGAGTTTCGAGGAACTGGCCCCCCGGCACAAGCCGTATTGGAAATGGGGTGGATTCATGGCCTTTTCCGGCCTGCTGATCATGACGTTCTATTCCGTAGTCATCGGCTGGATTTTCAATTACATCTTCGTGGCGGTGGGGAACCTCCCGGCGTCTCCCGACGAAGCGGCGGCGGTCTTCGATACGATGCTCAAAAGCGACATGTCGACCCAGATCTTTTTTCATACGGTTTCGTTCGCCGTCATTACCGCCATCGTCATGCGGGGGATCAAGGGCGGAATCGAAAAGCTCAACCTGGTGCTGATGCCGATGCTCTTCATCATTGTCGGAGGGATGTTTCTTTACGCGACGACGCTGGACGGGTTTGCGGAGGCGTGGCGCTTCATGTTCAGTCCCGACTGGAGCAAGCTCAGTTCCGAAGCGTTCGTGACGGCGGTCGGACACGCTTTTTTCACGCTTTCGCTCGGGATGGGCGCCCTGCTGACCTACGCCGCGTCGCTGCCCAAGGAGAGCAATCTGGTCAAAAGTTCCCTGATCGTCGTTTTCCTGGATACGCTGATCGCCCTGCTGGCGGGACTGATGCTGTTTACCTTCCTGTATGAATACGGTGCGGAGCCTTCCGCCGGGCCGGGGCTGGTGTTCATCTCCCTGCCGGCGGTTTTTTATCAGATGGGCGTACTGGGCAATGTCTTCGCCGTGCTTTTTTTCGTCGCGCTGGCTTTTGCCGGTCTGACGTCGGCCGTGTCGCTCGTCGAGCCGATGGTGCAGCTGGCGATCGACCGCTTCGGTCTGACCCGTTTCCGTGCGTCGCTCTACATGGGGCTGTTTTTCTATCTGGTGGGGATCGCCGTGATTTTCTCGGGAAGCGCCTCCTACGGCGAAGCCCTTTCATGGGGCGGCAAGAACCTTTTCGACTGGATCGATTTCGTCACGGCGTCCGTCATGCTGCCTCTCGGCGGTCTTGCGATGTCGGTATTTGTGGGGTATGTGATCGAAAACAACCGTATCGAGTCCGTACTTCGCCGTCAGCTGGGTGTCTTTTACGGTATCTGGCATTTCAGCCTCCGCTACATCGCTCCGGTCGCCCTCGTGATCGTCATGCTGAATCTGCTCGGAATTCTGCAGCTCTGATCCCGCGCGGGACGCTCCCCGCTCCTTCGTCAAAAAAGTATCAACTTTTTAAATAACATTCCCTTTCCGCCGTTTTTAAGACATTTATGAGAGAATTGTGAGATATGATTATTTCGACGTTCTGTTTTGTTTTTAAAACGGATAATATCGGGACGATGATCCGGTTCGGGCGGCAGGGACGGAACGCCCGGGAGTATCGGCCGGGATATTTACACAGGAGGATTTTATGCCGGGAGCAGGCTTGCGGTTGGCGATCATTTCGCTGATCTTTTACAGTACATTATGGGGTGCGACAGTCGTGATCGACGGTTCGTCCAGCGTTGACGATGTCAAAAGCGGGGAGTCGTTCATCCACACTTTCCGCTACACCTGTCAGAGCACGACGGACAACTGTGAAGACCTTGAACTGGTCGATACGCTGCCGCCGGAACTGGAGCTGTTGCGCTATTACGATACCAGCGATATCGACCACAGCAGTTACGACGCCGCGGCGCACAAAGTGACCTGGGTTTTCAAAACGCCGCTGGAAGCGGGTTCGACCGGAGAACTGAAGGTCAAACTGCGCTTCAAACCGGGTGTGACCCCCGACAATCTGAGTGTCGACAACAACATGACGGGAACGGCCTCGTCGCCGACGACGGTCGAAGAGGCGTCGATTCCGACCAATTCCACTCCCAATATCGACAAATGGACGATGGAGAAGAAACTGGTGCCCGAAGACGGGGATCAGCCGGCGGATTCGGTCTATCTCGATCGCAATACGACGTTTGAAGTCGAATACTGCTGGCCCGCGGACGATATCGGCGGGCTGAATCTTCTCGACGCCGTCCTGATCGATACCCTGCCCCAGGGCTCTGTCTTCGTTTCCGCCAGCGGCGGCGGAACGTACGACTCGGGCACGCACAAGGTCACCTGGAATCTCGGCGATCTTTCCGTTCTCGAGACCCCGGGCTGCTACCGGGAGACGGTGGTCGTCCGTTTCGACAGCGCGACTTTCGCCGAAGGTGCGACGGTGCACAACCTTCTCGACGGAGAAGGAACGCCGGTCGGCGAATCCCGCAAGACCTTCCCGCAGGTGGACATTCCTCTTACCACCGTCAAATATGTCTTTCATCCCCATCCGAGCAGCGGTGTCAGCAAAAGCGCCGTCGACAGCGTCAGCGGCGAGAGCTGGATGCGGGACGACCGGCTGGGGCAGGAGCACAACGTCACCTACACGCTCGAACCGCATACCGACGGCAATGTGGACCTGCTCGACTTCAATATGACCGACACCCTCCCCACGGCGGACGTGGAGCTGCGGGAAATTCATACCGGGATCTACAACCAGAGCGGGGACCTGAAGGTCTATACCTATGACGGCAGCGCCTGGACGCTGCACGGCACCTATGACCGGGCTGCCTCTTCGACGATCAGCGTCGCGTCGGGCAATACGGTCTCGAAAGTCGCGCTGGAATACGGCCGGGTCTCGCCGGGCTTCCGGGCGACGACGGCCCCGACGCTGGTGACCGGCGTCAAGGACCCGAGCGCCTATCAGGACGGGGACAGCTTCACCAATACGGTGGTGCTGACGGCGGAAGACAACGCGTCCAATCCGATTCCGGACCAGACGGCCGACGCGGTGATCAACATCCGTGACAACTACTCCGTTCCCAACGTTTTCAAAGACAACGACAGCGGCGGAGACGAGGTGGCGATCGATCAGGATGTCACCTACACGGTCAAGGTGGAAAACTCCACGGAGGGAACCGGGGAACTCCACGATCCCATCGTCATGGACCTGCTGCCCGAAGGGATGGCTTTTCAGGGATGGAGCTGGGCCGACACCGATTCCGGTGCCGCCGCGGGCGATATCACCTTTACCCGTACCGACAATTATGACGGCACCGGCCGGACATTGCTGAAGTGGGAATTTTCCCATGTCTTCAACCGCGGTACGAGCGGGACGCTCAGCTACGTGGCGACGCTGACCAACGAAGCGGGCATCGGAACGATCACGAACGAAGCCTTCATCACGACCAACGTCACACCTTCCAACGGTGTGGCGAACGCCGATCCGTTCGAATGTATCACCGGTGCGCAGGTTTCGGATCCGCACGACCTCGACGGCGACGGCAACACGACCGAAGATATTTTCTGCCGGGACGACAGTATTTTCCCGGTCCTGGGCGTTACGAGCCTCGTCTCCCAGAAATGGGTCAAAGGAGAGCTCGACAGCGCCTATTCACGCTTTCCGGACCAGGGGAAAACGATGGCGGGCGGCGGTGCCGACTACAAGCTGATCCTCAAAAACAACGGAAACATCCCTGTCACCGATATCGTGATCATGGATATTCTGCCGTTCGAAGGGGACAAGGCGGTCACCAATCCGCAGGAAAACCGGTTGAGCGAATGGCGTCCCAGCCTGGCGAAACCGCTGGATCTGAGCGGGCTGCCGGGGAACCCCACCGTCTATTATTCGGTCGCGACGGACCCCTGCCGTGAAGCGGACGGCTTCGTGACGAAGGACAATCCGGCCTGTCAGGATCCGCACTGGAATACGACGCCTCCGGGCGATATCACACAGGTCAACTCGATCAAGATCGTTTTCGACAGCAGCCTCGTGCTCGACGGAAACGAGTCGTTCGAATTCGGATGGGAAATGGTCGCGCCGGTCGGAACGCCGGTGAACAAAGTGGCGTGGAACTCTTTCGGGTTCAAGGCGACCCGGACCGACGGCGGCGGCGATCTGCTGGCCACGGAGCCGATCAAGGTCGGGATCGTCGTCGTCGACGACGAAAACAACAGCTACGGCAACCGGGTGTGGTACGATATCGACCAGGACGGCGTTCAGGACCTCGGCGAGCCGGGCATCAACGGTGTCAAGGTCGAGCTGTATCAGAGCAGTAACGGTACGGACTGGACCCTTTACGATACCACTTATACCGCCAACGATTACGGCGGGCAGCCGGGCTACTACCGTTTCGTCAATCTTCCGGACGCGCAGTACAAAGCGAAGTTCTATCCTCCGGCGGATTTCGATATCACGCTGCAGGACGCGGGCAGCGACGACGATCTCGACAGCGATGTGAATCCGGCGGACGGCAACACGACCTCGGTCAATTTCTTCGGTCCGGGGGACATCAACGACGACAGCTGGGACTGCGGAATGTATTCGACTTCGACGGCGGCGCTGGGCAACTACATGTGGTTCGACGATACGAGCAGCGATCAGAGCGAGCGCTACAACGGCCTGCAGGACCCGGGCGACATGCCGGTCGTCAACATGCCGGTTCTGCTGTTCGACAGCAACAACAATCTGGTGGACGTCACCCGCACCAGCAAGTCGGGGATGTACCTGTTCTACGGGCTTCAGCCGGACGACTACCATGTGCAGTTCCTGCGCTACAAAGGATACGCTTTCGTCGAGAAGGGTGCCGGCGGCGACTCGCAACGCGATTCCGACGCCGATCCCGCGACGGGAAGGACGGACACGATCAGCCTCGGCGGCGGAGACATCAACCTTTCTCTGGATGCCGGTATCTACCGGACGGCCGCCTACGGCAATGTCGTCTGGATGGATTACGACGGTGACGGCCGGCAGGACCACACGGCGAACGAACACGGCATCGCCGGCGTGCATGTAACCCTGTACCGCAAAGCGGGATACGGGTACGGTGACGCGACCTTTACGACGGATACGAACAGCACCGGGGAGTATCTTTTCGACCACCTCTATCCGGGAGATTACAATGTCAGCTTCGACTGGTCGGCGGTGGACAACTACGACCATCCGCTGACGGTGACCTATCAGAACAAGATCTCCGACGATACGAACGACAGTGACGCGGTCGTCGACCCGGACAACTCGCAGCGCACGCTGCAGACGGCGACGACGACGCTCGATCCGGGCGAAGAGGACCTGACCTGGGATCTCGGGCTTTACGTTCCCGCTTCCATCGGAGACAAAATCTGGCTCGACTACAACGGAAACGGCCGTCAGGACGCCACGCTGGAAGAGCATGGTGTCGCCGGCGTGACGGTACGCCTGTACGACCGGGACAACGGCAACGCGCTTGTCGATACCAATGTGACCGACGCGAACGGAAACTATCTTTTCGATGATCTTCATCCGGCCAGTTACCGTATCGTGTTCGATCCGGCCACACTGCCGGCCGACCATGTTTTCACACTGCGCAACCGGCCGGGAGGCGATGCGGGAGACAGTGACGTCTACAGTGACGGCCATGTGAATGCCTACCGCCTCTATTCCGACGAAGACGACATGACATGGGATGCCGGGATCTACGAACCGGCGTCTCTGGGCAACTATATCTGGTACGACGAGGACGCCAACGGGATTCAGGACGCGGGCGAAGGCAATATCAGCGATCTGCCGATCGAGCTTTTCTACGGGCACAATTCGGTGCCGGGTTACGGGACTTCGACCGGCCTTTCGGTCAATACGGATTCCAACGGCATATATATGTTTACAGACCTGCGTCCGGATACCTATTATATCCGGGTGGATCTGACGGGAACCGACTATATGGTCACGCTGCTCAATATCGGCAGTTACGCGACGGACAACGATCTTGACTCCTCGGGGAAAAGTATCGATATGGTATTGACCAGCGGCGAGGACAATACGTCACTCGACGGCGGCCTGTTCATCCCGGCGACGCTCGGAAATTTCGTGTGGGAAGACCTCAACCGCAACGGCATTCAGGAAAGCGGAGAACCGGGTATTCCCGACGTGACCCTGGAACTGATCGACGCCGTCGGCGGTGTGAAACAGACCGTCAGCACGGGCAACGACGGGAAGTACCTTTTTGAAAACATCCGTCCGGGCGACTACCAGGTCCGGATCACGGTGCCGGCCGGGTATGTGCTTTCACCCAACGACGTGCCGGATTCGAACGACACGAACGACAGCGATTTCAACGCGTCGTTCGTCACCCCGTACACCCACCTCGATCACAACGAAACGGATCTGAGCTGGGATGCGGGCCTTTACCGCTACGCTTCCATCGGTGACCGTGTCTGGGAAGACATGAACGCCAACGGTATTCAGGATTCCGGCGAGCCCGGCATCGACGGGGTTTCCGTGACGCTGACACGGATGTCCGACGGGCAGACGTTCACGACGACGACTTCCGGCGGCGGGGCCTACTCCTTTACCGGACTGGAGCCGGATGATTACAACATCACGTTCGACTGGAGCGGCATCGACGATGCGGCGCGTCCGTACCAGCTGAGTCCGGTCGACCGCGGCAGCGACGATGCCGCGGACAGCGACGGGCATGCCGGCGGTTCGCAGCGTGCCTACACGGTCGCTACGACCCTGATCTCGAACGAAAACGATCCGACATGGGACCTGGGCCTTTACAAGCTCGCGACATACGGTGACCGGGTCTGGCGCGACGTCGACGGCAACGGGGTACAGGATGCGATGGAGCCGGGGATCGCCGGGGTGAAGGTGACGCTGTATTACGACAGCAACGATTCCGCGGTCGGCAGCATGGACACGAACGCCACCGGATGGTATCTGTTCAAAGACCTGATGCCGGGGCTTTATTATTACGCCGTATTCGATCTGGGCGATACCGATCTGGCGGGACTGGCTCCGACGATTCAGAACAGTCCGGCAGGCGGCGACGCCAACAACAGCGATGCGGACCGTAGCACGGGGCGGACGGCACGTGACTATCTGCAGTCCGGCGAAGACGATCTCGAATGGGATGCGGGCTTCTACGAACCGGCTTCTCTGGGAGACTATATCTGGCTCGACACCAATGCGAACGGTGTGCAGGATGCGGGTGAAACCGGTATCGACGGTCTCGGTGTCGAACTTTTCTACGGACAGGGTTCCGTCTACGGCAACGGAACGGCCGTGGGACAGAGTACGACGACCTCCGGCGGCGGCAGCTATCTTTTCGATGACCTGCGTCCGGATACCTACTACATTCATGTCGATCTGACCGGCACGGACTATCTGGTCACCCTGCTCAACAACGCAGACTACGACGTCGACAGCGATCTCAAGGCCGGTGCCGACAGTACGGACCTGACGCTGACCGGCGGTGAAGACAACCGCAGCCTCGACGGCGGTCTTTACGAATACGCCGTCATCGGGGACCGCGTCTGGGACGACCTGAACGCGGACGGGCTGCAGAACGAAGGCGAACCCGGACTCGGCAACATCCGTGTGGAGCTGTTCAAGTGCGACGGAACCTATGTGGATCAGACCGATACGAACGCCACCGGAGGATACCTTTTCAACAGCGTGGTGCCGGGAAGCTATTATGTCCGGTTCGATCTGTCGACGCTGCCGTCGGGTTACGTCGTCACGGAACGCAACGCGAGCAACGACAATAACGACAGTTACGACAGCGACGCCGACGGCAGTGGCGTGACCCAGTGTGTCACCGTCGCCAGCGGGGAGCACAATCCGACGCTGGACATGGGGGCGTGGAAACCGGCGAGCCTGGGGAACTACGTCTGGGTGGATACGGACGCGGACGGCACGCAGAACGAGACGAACAACGGATTGGGAGACGTGAACGTCAGCGCGTATCACGAGGACGGGACGTTTGCCGGTTCGGACGTGACGGCGGCGGACGGTTCGTACCTGATCGACGGGCTGAAACCGGGCGGGTACTACATCGAGTTCAACCTGAGCTCGAAAGTGCTGACGGACAACGGCTACCGTGTCAGTGCCGCCGATCAGGGCGGCGACGACGCGCTGGACAGCGATGCGGATCCGTCGACGGGCCGGACGGTGACGAAGGTGCTGACGTCGGGCGAGTACTATCCTGATTTCGATATGGGTGTGTACATTCCGGCATCGATCGGAGACCATGTCTGGCACGACGTGAACGGCAACGGCGAGCAGGATGCGATGGAGCCGGGGATTGCGGGCGTGAAAGTGACGCTGTACGACGACACGACGGGCACGGTGATCGGCAGCACGGATACGAACGTGACGGGCGGCTACCGGTTCGACGGGCTGGTGCCGGACGACTACCATCTGGTGTTCGATCTGAACGATGCGGATCTGACGGGCTTCGTGGCGACGCTGGCGAACGTGAACGCGGCGGACGTGAACGACAGCGACGCGGACCGCACGACGGGCGAGACGGCGATGACGACGCTCGACTCGGGCGAATACGACTCCTCGTGGGATGCGGGCTTCTACGAGCCGGCGTCGATCGGGGACCTGCTGTTTATCGACGGCAATGCCGACGGTATCCAGAACGATGCGTTCGGCGGGGTGGACGGGGTCGGCGTGACCCTGCTCTATGACGCCAACGACAGTGTCGTGGCGACGACGACGACGTCCGGCGGTGGCCTTTACAGCTTCACCGGACTGCGACCGGACAGCTACTATGTCCACTTCGATCTGGATGCGCTGACCGGTGACGGTTATCTGGTGACCTTGATGAATCAGGGCAGTGACGATACGCTCGACAGCGACATGAACGCGACGACCGGCGATACCGAAACGGTCGTGCTCGAAAGCGGCGAAAACAACACATCGATCGACGGGGGCGTCTACCGCTACGCCAGTCTGGGCGATTACGTCTGGGACGACCTGAATGCGAACGGCCTGCAGGATGCAGGTGAACCGGGAATCGGTCAGGTGACGGTTTACCTGTTCGACGACGCGGACAACCAGATCGACATGACGACGACGGAGAACAACGGTTCGTATCTCTTTACGGATATCGTACCGGGGACCTACTACGTTCAGTTCGACCTGTCGACGCTGCCGATGGATTATGTGGTAACCGAGCGCAATGCCGACAACGACGGCAACGACACGATGGATTCGGATGCCAACCGCACGAGCGGCGTCACGCAGCGTGTGACACTGGCCAGCGGGGAGCACAATCCGACGCTGGACATGGGGGCGTGGAAACCGGCGAGCCTGGGGAACTACGTCTGGGTGGATACGGACGCGGACGGCACGCAGAACGAGACGAACAACGGATTGGGAGACG
>Ga0256843_1002311_pt1 | contig 14068 bp, 13 predicted proteins | sample AlvinellametaG_FD_191572 | JGI IMG/M metagenome (GOLD analysis project Ga0256843, IMG submission 191572) | Pompeii worm associated microbial communities from hydrothermal vent at the East Pacific Rise, Pacific Ocean - Alvinella | ecosystem: Host-associated > Annelida > Integument > Unclassified ... | reverse complement strand
ATCTCAGTCCGGGATTCTTCGGTCGCTACGCTTCCTCAGAATGACGTTGGGGCAACCCGAAGGACCTCGCAAAAGGATTATGATTAGGGATTCTTTGGGATTCTTCGGCACTACGTGCCTCAGAATGACATAGAACGTCACTCTGAGGCGGATAGGTTAATAATAAAGTTTTGCAACGACTCTTCTATTTTTTTCTCTACCTTCCGGTGTTGTATTAGGGGCTATAGGATTAGCAGGACCATATCCAGCCCACGTTAGTCTATCTTTAGGGACCCCGAGTTTAATTAGTGCATCATATACCGCTTTTGCTCTTTTTTCTGATAAGACTTCATTATATAGTTTATTTCCTCTATTATCTGTATAACCTTGAATTTCCGCTTTTATTCCAGGATTTTCTTTTAAAAATTCGGCAAATTCTTTTATTTTTTTCATATATTGAGGTTTGATTTTAGCGCTGTTAGTGTCGAAATGAATATCAAAATTGAAGCTTATTGGACAACCAATTTTATTGACTTTTACTCCTTTAGGTGTATTAGGGCATTTGTCAAGATAATTAGGAACTCCGTCATGGTCGCTATCAAGTGGACAGCCGTTAACATCTACTTGAACGCCGTTAGGAGTGTTTGGACATTTATCTAATTTATCCGGGACCCCGTCATGGTCGCTATCCACAACTACGTCCGGTTTTGCAGGTTTTGGCGTAACTTTCGCCGGTGCTTGAGGTTGCGGTTTTTCTTGAGGTTCTTCTGCACCGAAATTATAAATTAATCCCAATAAACCGGAATAGTGGTTGTCGTTATTATGAAAATCTCTTAACGCTCTAATTTCTGCAAACCATTGAACGTTGTTCGTAATAGCAAATTTAGACCCAACTCCGATATTCGCCAAAGGTGAGTCTTTATAATCTCCGTTTATCCATTGATAACCGGCTCCGGCAAAAACATAAGGTGTGATTTTTGATGTAAAATCAAAATCATGTTCTACGTTTAGTAAGGCTCTTGTAAGTTTGGAAGCATCTGTGTTTCCGCTAATGTTTGAAGCTCTTTCGAATTGAAGGTTTACCAAATTGTTGTTTTGAAGGTATTTTCCGATTCTAAGATTTAGAAATCCGAAATTATTTATTCTTGAATGAGACGTGTTGTTTTTTCCTACGGCTATACCTACGTTATAGTTATTGGCTAACAAACAAGCCGCACTTAAAGACAGACCGATTAAAATTTTTTTCATATATTCTCCTTGTAAATTTTTATTAATTAAATCATACTGATTTTATCATATTTTTGAGAAGTTTAGTGTAAAAAAAGAGTGGATTTTTCCTTAATTTGAGGAATTGTTTTTATTTTAGCTATTAAAAAAGTAAAATGGTATAATTCTTAAAAAAGGATATGGTGAATGTTGGTTAATTTAATGTTGGCGATTTTTGGAATTTATGTTTTTATAAAAATCGTTTTGGAAATAAAAGAGGTTGTTTTTATTAAAAACGAATTTGCAAAAGGCGCAATATTTATGGATTTGGAAACATATACCGATGCGGCTATTTATTCGGTATATAAACATACGCTTAATATATTCAATTCTTTAGTTTCGATGTTTATCGTAGTTTTATGGCTTAGCGGAGGATTGTTTATAATTAATTATCTTTATTATCAAGAAGGAAGCTTATTAAGTGAAATGAAAATACTTTTTACTTTTTTTGCGGTTAATTACCTATTGACGTTGCCGATTCATATTTGGGAAAAGCATATAGATAAAAGATTCGGTTTTAACGTAGCTCCATGGAGTCTGTTTTTTATGGACGAGATAAAAAAAATTTTTCTTTTTTTAATATTGGGAGGAGCTTTTTTTGCGGGTTTGATTTATTTTATAGAAAATTTTAAGCATTGGTGGTTATACGGGTTTGTATTTACGTTTGGAGTAATTGTTACGATAAATCTGTTTTATCCTTATTTTGTGAAGTTGTTTAATAAATTTACTCCTTTGGAAGACGAAAAGTTAAAATCTTCTATTGAAGAGATTATGGAAAAAGTAGGGTTTAAATCCGAGGGTATTTATGTAATGGACGCAAGCAAGCGTGATACGAGACTAAACGCATATTTTGCCGGACTTGGAAAGACCAAAAGAGTTGTTTTATTCGATACATTACTCAAAAAATTAAACGATAAAGAAATTTTAGCCGTTTTAGGACACGAGCTTGGGCATTTTAAACATAAAGATTTATTTAAAAATATTGCTTTAAGCGGTTTGACGATGTTTATCCTTTTTGCTATTTTTGGAAATTTGCCAGATGAGTTGTTTAAAGAATTGATGGTGCCTAAAATAGGTGTAAATATCATCATAATTGCTCTATTGTATAGTGAAGTGATATTATTTATTTTGCAACCGTTAATTAATGCCGTTTCAAGGAAAAACGAGTTTGAAGCCGATAGATTCGGAAGTACGCTTGTTACTCCGGAAGATTTGGCAAGTGCACTAAAAAAATTGGTAAAAGAGAATAAACATTTTCCAAGGGTTAGCAAAATTTATTCTTTTATTTATTATTCGCACCCTCCAATTATCGAAAGACTAAATAAATTACAAAAGAGTGAAAAATGAAGGTTTTTATAACCGGGATAGGAAGAGGTATAGGTTACGGACTTACGAAAAGATTTATTCAAAACGGTGATGAAGTATATAGTATAGGCAGAAGTAATCCGTTTGAAGAAGGAGTGAAATTTTACAAACTCGACTTAAGGGCTTTTGAGAAAATTCCAATTGCCTTAAATGCTTTAGAAATAGACCGTTTGGATTTGGCTATTTTAAATGCGGGAATTTTAGGTGAAATTAAAGAAATGAAATATTGGGCGGTTTATGAATTACAAGAGATTTTTGACGTAAATGTTTGGGCTAATAAAGTGTTGATAGATTCTATACATGATAGTTGCGATAAAATAGTATTGATGAGTAGCGGAGCCGCAGTTAACGGTAATGCGGGGTGGGGAGGATATTCTCTTAGTAAATGTGCTTTGAATATGATGGCGAGTATTTACGCTAAAGAAATCGATTCTAAGATTTACGCCTTGGCACCGGGTGTGATTGATACCGATATGGTTGCAAAGGTAATAAGTGCCGACCATTCAACATTTCCAAGTTTGGATAGAGTAGAAAAAAGTCGTATTGATTTGGAAGAAGGGGTTGATAGAATATTAAAGGCTATCGAAAGACTTGAGGAATTTCCAAACGGCAGTTTTGTGGACGTTAGACTGATTTAGATTTTAAAAATCCGGAGTAATATATGAGGCATATTGAATTATTGGACGTATTGTGTAGATATAAAAAACTACTTGATAGCGCTTATAAACAAAAAAAACTTCTCTCAGTCCCTCAAGAACTAATGGAAATAGGACTTTTTAGTAAAGTAGGCGGATTTTATTATTTAAACGAAGTATATTTTACTTTTGTAGACACTCTTCTTTCGCGTGCGGATTTTAGTTATGTAGCTGAAGATTTTGAAAAGGAACTAAAAAAACTAATTTCTTTGAAAGAAGATTATAAATATCATAAAAGTCCTTATATATCGGACTTGATATACAAATTATTAACAAAAATCTATCAAGGTATGCTAAATCGTGATAAAAGACTGTTGGGGTTAATTGAAAAACTTGAAAACGACGAAGTTAGCGAATTGGAATTTTTGATAAAAGAGGCAAAAGGAATTTTATCAGATATCGAAGAAATTATGAGAAAAAACGAAACTATAATTATCGTTTTTGAAAGTTTTTTGGAGTTTGAAGAATTTAAGGAGTTTATTAAGGATATTTTGATTGACATTATTGTATTGAACCAAAATATAGACAGTTATTTGAAAAGAATTAGGGAGTTTATCACTCAAACGGAGAAGAAACGACGTTTTAATCAAAAATTATATAAAATCGCATATATGATACTTGAAGAAAACGGAGAAATAGAAAAATTTTTGACGTCTAAACGATTTGTTTTTAAACAAAAATTACAAATAATCCCCGATAGCGCCTATATAAATTACCATCAAATCAAGAAAATAATAGGAAAATTTACAAGACCTAAAAAGATAAAATCTTCTTATATAAAAAAAGATACACAAGAAATAATAGCTTTAATAAATTTAAAGGGTTTGATTAAATATATTGACGGTAGCGAAGATGTTTTTAAAAGTATTTTGCAATATGTGGGAAAAGTAGACAAAGAATTGTTAAATGAAAGTGTGAGAGTGTTTGTATATATATTAAATCATTACGATAAAAAGCTTAAATATACTGATGAATATAACGAATACAACGTAAGGATAATAAAATGGAGAGCGTAATATTCGAAATACTGAGTAAAGGTGTAATAATTTCTTCCAATTCGTCTAAGTTTATTAAAGAGGTGACTTGGCTTATGGAAGATGATAATTTTAACTCGCTAAATAATTTATTAAATCGACTCGGATTGTATTTGGTAGGTGAAAACGGATATTTTTATCTTAGTAAAGATTTGAAAAGCGTTGAAGAGGAGAAGTTTTTTAATGCCCATAAACAGATTATTTTGGCAATAGCTCAATTAAAAAAGGTTTTTGTCCATTTGGATAAAGGTCATAAAATCAAAAAAAGCGAATTTATAAAAAGATTTGAAAGCAAAAAAGATGAAAAAATAATCAAAACTCTTTTTGATACGGAGGATATAATGGAGATTACGGATAGATTTTTTAGTTTGCTTGAGAAGAGTTTCGTTCTTGAAAAAAGAAGCGAAAAAGACGAATATGTAGTTTTAAACGCAATTAATTACTATCTTGATATCGTAGAAGCGATAAGCACCGGAGTAGATGATGAATAAGATTTATTTTTTTAATTCGGCGAATTTTAATTTTGCTCAGATAGATTTGAGGAAAAAGAATATTTTCTTCGTTGGTGATAATGGAAGCGGTAAAACGACAGCGATACGAGCTATACATTATTATTATAATTCCGACGTAAAATCGTTGGGGATAGATTCCAATAAGCAAGGATTTAAGGAATTCTATTTTAAATACGACAACTCTTTTATAATTTATGAATTCGAAGATTATTTTGTTTTGACATATAGAAATTCGGGAGATGTCAAAAGGATTTTTAGTAAACAAACATTCGATTTAAACAGAATAATAAAAGATAATAAGGTTGTTAGTTTAAAAGAGGTGATAAAATATGCAAAAGAGGCTCCTTTGAGTTATAGACCTCAAACAAACGAAGAGTATAAAAAAATTCTTTACGGTATGGAGAGAAGGTATCTGGATTTTAAATTGACGACAATCAAAAACTACAATACGTTTATTAATCTATATAACAAAATATTTAACGTAAATAAAGCGGTGTTTGATGCAAAAAGTATTAAAGAAATTATTTTTACCACTCTTAGTAGAGTTGAAGCCGGAGAGATTAATTACGAAGAATTTGCGAACGAATTAACCGATTATAGGCACTATTTTATTTTTTATAGAAAGTTTAAACAAGAAGACGAAAGAATAGAAAAACTATATATTTACAAAAACGCCTTGTTAGCGTTAAAAAAAGAGATTGACGAATTGCTTGGAAAAATAGCATATAAAAAAGAGATTGAAAAGAGGCTCGTTGATGAGATTATAGAAGAATTAAGGATTCTCGAAGCAAAAAAGATGAGAGTTTTGGGGCAGTTTGGATATTTTGACAGAAAGCTTAAAAAACTTGAAAAATCGATTGACTCCAAAGTATACGCATTAAATGCAAAATTAGAAGAAATTTTGAAATTAAAAGAGAAATTTACTTTAAGAAAAATACAAGAAGCCCAAAAAGAAGTATCGCAAAAAGAAGAAATTAACGAAAAGCTTATAACATTGCAAATTTCTCTGAATGAACTTGTAAAGGGGATAAAAACCCAAATCGAGGAAATAGAAGAGGAAATTAAAAGATTAAAAAGAGAAAAAAGAATCCTCAAAGAAAAATTAAAAGAAGAAGAGATAAGATTAAAAAGAGAACTCGAAGAGATGTATTTTGAAAAGTTTGAAAAAATTAAAGAAGAGTTTATACAAAAAGAAAAAGAGTATTACGAAATAATCTTGCAAAAAGAGGAAGAAATATCAAAAGAAGAAGAGAAAAAACGAGAATATAAAAAAGAAATTAAAAAGATAAATTTCCGATTCGCTAAAAAAGAAGAAAATCTTAAAGAAGAGTTTAGAAAAAAAATCGATGAATATAGGAATAACAAAAGAAAGCTTCAAATAAAAAAAGAGGAGTTGTTAGACGAGATTTTAAAAGAGAGAAGATTACTAAAAAAGATTAAAAACGAATTTGAAGAAAATATCGAAAAAACAAAAAAACATTATCAAAAAGAATTTGCTTTTATAGATGAAAAAATAGTGTTTTATTCAAATATATTAAAAACCGACCCCGATTCTTTTAAGGAATTTTTGAATCAAAACGTCGAAGAGTGGGAAGAAAATTTATATCCTGTTATTGATGAGAAAATTTTAAGTATGAAAATAGATGATTTAAAACCTAAAATTATAAGTGACGAAATAATAGGAATAGAACTTGATAAATCAAAGCTTAAATCTATTCCGACTATGCGTGAAGCCGAAGAGGCAATAGAGAGATTACAGATAAATAGGGAGTCTTTGCAAAAAGAAGAGGAGATGAAACTTAACGTTTTTGAAAAAGAGTTTAAAGCTAAAGAAATCGAAATTGTTTCAAAAATCGAATTAAACGAAGAAAATATTAAGAAAATTGATGTCGAATATGGGAAATTAAACGAAAAAATAGAAAAAACCGAAAAAGAATTGGAAATTGAATTAAAAAAATTGGAGACGTTGAAACAAGAAGTAAAATTAGTTGAGATAAATATTTCATCGATAGATAAACGCATAAAATCGTTAAATGAAGAAATTGAAAACATAAGAAGGAATATAAAACAGTTGAAAAAAGAGTTGGAAAATAAAAAAAGGGAAATAGAGAAAGATAAAATTAACGAATTTTATGAAAAAAAAGAGAAATTAAAATCAGTTATCAACATGCAAGATAAGTTATTGGATAAAAAAATAGATGAACTTAATAATAAAAAAAGCAGTATTTCAAGAGACGAACGAATCGAGGAATTGAATAACGAAATACGAGATGTTAAATTGAGGCTTTTGAAAATAGAAGAGAGTGAAGTGTTTTTAAAAGAATGGTATGAAAAAAAAGAATTTATCGAAAAATTTGAAGAGTTTAAAAAAGAACTTGAAAAATATGAAAAGTATAAAATAAGAATCGAGAGGTTTTATTTGAAACTGGAAAAAAAATTAAATAATAAGCACGCTTTAATCGAAAAAGAGATTTCAACTAAAAATATTGCACTTGACAAAATAAATACCGGTCTTAAAAAAACAGCGTCTATTAAACTACCAGATAAGAAAATTGCAACCGACAAATATGTTATCGAGCTTTTTAACGAATATAAGATTAAAGACGAAGAATTTAAAGAAAAAAGAATAACGTTTAAAGATACCGCAAGTTCGATTAAAACGGCGCTTGAAAGATTTGCCGTAGAGGGGCTTGATGTGAATTTTAATATTGAAAATTTAGCCGGATTAATAAGTGAAGAACTTGAAAAAGTGGACGAACTTTATATATTTAAAAATAAAAAATTTGAACTCTTAAATAAAACGAGAGTTAAAGGACTTAGGAATTTAATAAAAGGTATATTGGATAAAAAACTTGATAATTTTGAAACGGCAAAAGAAGATTTTTTAGCTCAAGTTAGAAAAATAAATTCAAATTTAAGTAAAGTGAATTTCGGAATTATTAAAGGGATTAAAATCGAAATAGAGGAAACAAAAAGAAGTATTTTGAAGATTTTTGATGAAATAAAAAATAACATCGAGGATTTGGTAACTCTGCTTGAAAGTAAAGAGTCGCTTTTTTTCGACCAGGTCCAGAGCGATAGAAAATTAAAAAAAATAGAAGAACTTTTTGACATTATTAAAAAAGAGGTAAAAAACGAAAGTTTTTCGTTAATTGATGTTGTTGACATAAACGTAAAATTTATAGAAAACGAAAAAGAAAACACCCTAAAACTAATTAAAAACGAAAGTTCTACCGGAGGGTCTATTTTGTTAAAAATTGCGATAGCGGTTAGTTTGTTGGAATTGTTTATAAAAGAAAAGGCTTCTTTATTTTTGATTTTAGACGAAGTGAGCGTTTTATCTACCAAAAATCAAAAACTGCTAAAAGAGTATGTAAACGAAAGAGGGCTTGGTGTTATTTACGTAACTCCGGATTTGCCACTTGTAGAAGTTGATGAGATAGATATTTATAAATTTAGAAACGTCGGAGGCGAGTTTGAGGTTGTGAGATTGATAGGAGAAGAAGGGATTAGGATTTGACAAAAAAAATTTTTAATGATAGTATACACTTAAAGTATAAACTAAGGAAACAATATGATAGTAAGTGCAAAAGATTTAAGATTTAAAATATCCATGTTGTTTGATATATTAAATAAAGGAGAAAATATAATTATTACATATAGAGGAAAGAAAAAAGCTAAACTTATTCCTATTAATGAAGATAAAAAAAGAGAAGATATTGCTTTTGGAATGTGGGCTGATAAAAACGATGATTTTTATGAGTTTGTAAGAGAATTAAGAAAGGGTAGAAAGTTTGATTAACTATTTGGTAGATACCGATGTTTTGATTTGGTATCTACGAGGAAATGAAAAAGCAAAAGATATTTTAAAAAGCTTAGATTTTGCAATTTCTATTGTTACTTATATGGAAATTATTCAAGGTATCAGAAATAAAAGAGAATTAAATATTTTTAGAAAATTTATAAAAAGTTGGAATATTCAAGTAATTCATCTTAATGAAGAAATTTCTTCAAAAGCTTCTTTTTATATGGAAGAATTTGCCCTCTCTCACTCAATGGCTTTGGCTGATAGTTTAATTGCCGCTACTTCTTCTGTAAACGGGCTTATTTTGCTTACAGGAAATGACAAGCATTATAAATTTTTGGATATTGAGATAGAGGTGTTTAGACCGAGTTAGATTAAAAGGATGAAATAATATAAAAATGGTGTAAGGGGGTGATATGGAAAAAGAGTTTTTGGTTTTTTTAAAAAGTAAAAATTTCGCTGAAAGAACAATCAAAATGTATTTAAGAGTATTGAAAAAAGATATACCAAAAAAATTAAGAGAAAAAGAGAAATTTATTGATATTTTTGAATGTAATAAGATGGATTTTTGAAAAATTTATATCAACGATTATGTAAAGGTGGTGATTTATATGCTTTTAATAGAAAAACTTCTCATAATACACCAAGTGCGGCGTTAAAAAATTTTATTGAGTTTTTGAGGTTAAGGGAGAAAAATGAAAGTAAGGTTTAATGGGAAAATATATGGTCATTATTTAAGAGATAATAATTCTATGAGGCATTTTTGTAGAGATGTTTTTATATATTTTTTAAATAGAAACTCTAATTTGACAATAGAAAAATTAAAGCAAATTTTTAAAAATATTCATTGTGATTATGAGGACAATATTATTTTAGATGAAGACGAATATAAAAATTTTTTACAAAAAACTCAAACAGGCGAAAGAAGATATTTTGATACTCCAATTTTATATAATGATAAGAAGTTATATTTTTTAAATCAATGGGGTAATAATGGCATTAAAAATAATAAAGATTGTGATAATATTAATCATATGATTGAATTTGCAAAAGAACAAGGATATGATATTGAAATTATTGAAAATGATAATAATCCAATAAAAGAAGAGGAAAATAAAATGACAATAAATAATCAACAAAATAAAATTTCCCTCAACCAAATCCTTTACGGACCTCCGGGGACGGGGAAGACTTACAGTGTTATTCAAAAAGCACTTGGAATTATTGCTTTAAAAGATGAAGAGTTAAGGGAATTTTTAGAAAATAATCCAAGTAGGGAAGAGATAAAAGAAAAATTTGAGGAATATAAAAGCAAAGGTCAGATTGAGTTTATAACTTTTCATCAAAGTTTCAGTTATGAAGAGTTTGTGGAAGGGCTTAAGCCTGATTTGGAAAGTGAAGATATTAAATATAAGATTGAAGACGGGATTTTTAAAAGTATTTGTAATAGGGCAAATGAAAATTATGAGAATTCGTTAAGAGAAGAAATTTTTGATTTTGATAAATTATTAAATGATTTTATAGATGAGGTTGAAAGACACACAGCTTATTCAATAGATGATAATTTACTAATTAAAGTAATAAAAAATTCAAATGGAGATTTTATCTCTTTTGAGCTTGGCGGAAGGGTAAAAAGTAATCAAAGACTTACGAGAGATGTTATTAAAAGAGATTTATATAATTTTATTCAAGGAGAAATTAAAAGTTATGATGATATAAAACCAACTTATGAATCAAAAAATATAAGACATGGTAATGCTCCTTATTATTTTAGATTGTATAAAAAGATAAAAGAGTTCTATGAAAAAAATAAAAGTAGATATTTTTCTTCAAGGGAAAATTTAAAAAACCACATCCTCATAATAGACGAAATAAACCGCGGGAATATTTCTAAAATTTTCGGTGAGCTTATAACCTTAATAGAAGAAGACAAAAGACTTGGGAACTCTGAAGAGATAAAAGTAAAACTTCCTTACAGTAAAGAGCCTTTTGGGGTGCCGAAGAATTTGTATATAATCGGCACGATGAATACGGCTGATAGGAGCATCGCTTTAATGGATACGGCTTTAAGACGTAGGTTTGAATTTGTAGAAATGTTGCCGAGATACGATAATTTGCCAAAGGATATTGACGGTATAAATATTGCCGAAATGCTAAAAGCTATGAATGAAAGAATAGAATACCTTTATGACAGAGACCATACAATCGGACACGCTTATTTTATAAATATTGAAACCTTTGAAGAGTTAAAGGATGTGTTTAAAAACAAAATAATTCCTCTTTTAGCCGAATATTTTTATGACGAGTGGGAGAAAATTAGGCTTGTTTTAAATGATAACGGATTTATCAAAGAAAAAGAGTTCAAATATATCGGTAATGTGGAAACGGATGAAGAAAAAATAGTTTATGAAATAGATAATAATGCTTTCGAAGAAATAGAAAACTATATAAAAATATACGATGTTGAAGCTTAGTGATAAACATCTTCAAGTAATAGAATACGAAAAAATATCAAAAAACGAAATAAATAATAAATATTTCAAAGAGCTTGAAGATATCGCTCAAACGACTCAAATTTTGGCATATTCTAAAAAAGGGGTTTTAAAGTCTCAAAACTATGTGGGGATTATACAGACAAAAAGCGGGTTTGTGCTTGAGATACTTCCTAAAATTTCGGTAAATAACGATTATGAAGAGAGTAAAAAAATATTAATTGAAATGATAAAAACACTTAAAAACCACCCTTTTAGAAAACTCTCAACTGCAAATTTAAGAACTGAGAAGATGCTACTATTAGAAATTTTTATCTCATTTTTTTTAAACGAGCTTGATAAACTGATAAAAAAGGGGATAAAAAGAGACTATATTTCCTGGCTGGATAATCAAAAATTTTTAAAAGGCAAACTGTTAATAAACGAGCATATCAAGAGAAACTTCATTCATAAGGAGAGGTTTTTTGTAGAGTATGACGAATATACCGGGGATATTTTGGAAAACAGGGTAATAAAAAGCACTCTTAAAAAATTAAATAAACTCTCAAAAAGTTTTGAGAATCAAAAACGAATAAGAAAGTTTTTGTTTGTTTTTGAGAGTGTGGGGGAGATTAAAAGTTTGGGTGAATTAAAAAAGATTCATATCGACAGAAGCAAAAAATATTATGAAAACATAATAGAAATATGCAAAATCTTTCTTGATAATAAATCTTATACGCCATATAAGGGAGGTAGTGTTTCTTTTGCCGTGCTTTTTGATATGAATAAACTGTTTGAGAGTTTTGTAGGGGGCTGTTTTAAGAAGTTTTCAAAAGGAGTGAAACTTCAGCATAAAAAATTTCATCTTTTTGATGTTGAGAAAAAATACGGGCTTATTCCGGATATGGTTTTTGAAAACAAAATTTTCGATACCAAGTGGAAAATAATTAAATCTTTAGAAGATGTTTCGGGGAGCGATTTTTATCAGATGTTTGCGTATGCCAAAAAATACGACTCAAAAGAAGTGACGCTTATTTATCCGAAAGTTTATGATACCGAAGAAAAAGAACTCGGATTTGAAGAAGAGTATAAACTGAAAGTCGTGTTTTTCGATTTAAGGAAGTGTAAAAAAGAAATAAGTAGGATTTTAAATGAGAGAGGATAGGTTTTACCGTATAATCAAAGAGATAAATAGCGGCAGTGTAAAAAACGCAAAAAACAGAAAAGATATTTTAAAAAAGGCGTATGAGTTTGCCGACAGGGAGGATTTGCTGCGGTATTTTTTAAAGTTTGATGGAAAAGAAGCTATTATACAAGATAAGGAGATTTTTGGAAAGTTTGTAGAGGATTTTCTTGGTTGCAGGTTTGAAAAATACGGGGAATATGATAGTAAAAAAGATTTAGCACTGATTTATAAAAACACAAAAGCCAAAAATCTTCATACGAGCGATATTACGATAATACATAGGAAAAGGCATAAATTGCCTCAAATTTTTTATAAAGATTTTAAACCGGAAATCAACGGGAGAATAGTCGTAATAGAAAATTACGAAAGTTTTTTATTAATAGATTTTGATTTGTTTGAGGAAGAAGATTTTATTTATCTTGGAGGATACAGTAATAAAAAAACGGCTGAGTTTTTGAAAGATAAGGATATTTTGTTTTTTGGGGATTTTGATTTTTTTGGAATGATGATTTTTGATTCGATTGAATGTAAGAATAAGGAGTTTTTTATTCCGACTAATTTGGAAGAGCTTTTTAAAAAATATCCGAATCAAAAACTTTATCTTGAACAAAGATATATCGAAGATAAAGTGAAAAAAGTCGATAAGGTTTATAAACTGATAAAAAAATACGCGGCGATAGTAGAACAGGAAGTACTTAATAAATGAAAATAAAAGATTTTATAAAAGAAAGAAATGGAATTTATATCTTAGAAAAAGTTTTAAATAAAGACAAAACATGGTTGTTTTTGAATGAAAATTTGGAAGTGCCAAAAAAAGCAGTTGAGATTTTAAACAAAGTAAAATCGGGATATCCTATTGAATATATTTTTGAAGAAGTGTGGTTTTACGGGGATAGGTTTTATGTAAAAGAGGGTGTGCTTATTCCAAGGGACGATACCGAAACGGTATTGGAAAAAGCTCTCGGACTAATCAGAAAAAGCGGAAGTCGAACTGTTGTTGATTGTTGCACCGGAAGTGGAGTGATTGCTATTGAAATCGCAAAGCTCACGAATGCCAAAGTAATAGCAACGGATATAAGCGATACGGCGATAGAGGTTTGTAGAAAAAATATTATGTTAAGTGGAGTAGATGACAAAGTTACAGTTTTAAAAGGGGATTTGTTAGAAATTAAGAATAATCAAAAGATTAAAAAAAGCGGCTTTGAAATTAAAAACGGTTTAATAAAAGCTGATATTTTAGTATCGAATCCCCCGTATGTCGAAAATTCTTGGAAAAAGCCGAATATGTATGAACCAGATTTGGCGTTTTACGGAGGAGAGGACGGGCTTGATATTGTAAAAAGATTGATAAATGAGGCAAAAAGGTTATATTATAAAGCGGCAGTTATAGAAATAGGATATAATCAAAAGGAACCGTTGAGTGTTTTTTTAAACGGAAAGGTCCGAAATTTTGAGTTTTTTAACGATTTGGCGGGAAATGTGAGAGGGGTTGAGATTATTTTTTGAGTTTGTTTATGAAAAATATCGAAATTAACGTTAAAACGACCGTAATTTCAAACGTTTTATAAAGTCCTATATGTTCTCCCACGAGTCCCACTAAATAGACGATTACGGAACTCACCCCGAAATTTATTCCCATGTATATGCTATTGATGAAAGTCGGTTTGTCCGTTTTTAAATCATGAACGAAAGCGAGCAAAACGGGCGATGAAGTAAATAGGAAAAATCCAAGAGGTGCGAGTAAAATCCAAAGAG
>Ga0256843_1002309_pt1 | contig 14070 bp, 16 predicted proteins | sample AlvinellametaG_FD_191572 | JGI IMG/M metagenome (GOLD analysis project Ga0256843, IMG submission 191572) | Pompeii worm associated microbial communities from hydrothermal vent at the East Pacific Rise, Pacific Ocean - Alvinella | ecosystem: Host-associated > Annelida > Integument > Unclassified ... | reverse complement strand
GAGAGGGGCGGACGACTATATGCCAAAACCGTACGATCCCAGAGAACTTGTCAGCCGTATTAAGACGATTTTGCGGCGAACCCATCAAGCCGAGGAGAAGCGGGAGAAGAAAGAGGAGCTTTTCGTTGCCGATCCGGGAGCGAGAACCATTCTATTCAAAGGGCATTTTCTTGAGTTGACGGCGGCGGAGTACGATATTCTCTCGATGCTGCTTCAACATAAGAACGGTTCGGTTTCAAGGGAGCAGTTGCTTTATGAGAGCGAACATATAGATGACGACAGCTCTATTAAAAATATCGATGTAATCATTTCGAGAATTAGACAGAAGATTGCGAAGATCGATCCCGATCACGCCTACATCAAGCCTATCCGCGGCGTAGGATATATGTTGACAGATCGCGTATGAGAAACCTCTCCGTAACCACATTCATTCATATTCTTTTCTCCGTCGCGATTGTGATTTTGGTCGCGACATTCACACTTTTTCACTACTGGGACAAAGATAGGCAAAAGATCAACGAGCTTAAACGATATCAGTTGGTGGCGATTACCTTTTTGTCGAATTTGCGTCTCGATCCTACGGAGGAAGAGCTTCAAAAGCTCTATAAGGAGTTGCATGTCAAACCTGTTTCCGGAAAAGAGGAAGAGATACTTCGACGAAAAATCATGGATCACGGGGAGACGATCTTTCGCGGAGGGTTGAAACATTACGGAAAGGTGCGGGTGTTCCGTGTCGATGAAGAGCGGTATATCTATGTGCAGCAAGCGACGCATAGTCTGATGCTCAAAGATGCCATTCCCGAAAATTTCTTTTTTGAAATCGCCGTGTCGTTAGGAATCGTTTTGACACTTCTGTTGCTGTTGTTGTATCTGATGGTGCTGCGTAAACTCTATCCGCTCAAAAAGCTGCATAAGCAGATACAGCGTTTCGCCCGTGGAGATATGAATGTCGAAATCACATACGAACATGACGACGAAATAGGAAAGATCGCCAAGAGTTTCGACGATGCGATTAAGCATATCAACCATTTGAGCGCTTCGAAGAACCTCTTTATGAGAAACTTGATGCACGAGCTGAAAACGCCCATTACCAAAGGGCGGATCGTCGTGGAAATGCTCGATGACGAATCGACGAAGAAGGTTCTGACCAGAGCGTTCGAGCGGATGAACGAGCTTATTTCCGAATTGGCGGAGATCGAAAGAGTAACAACGCAGAGTTTCGAGCCAAACTTCGAATATATCATGCTTTCCGAACTGATAGAAGAGAGTAAGGCGTTGCTGATGAGTGATGGTAGCTGTATCGATATCGATATCGACGATATGGCGTTGACGACCGATAAGAAATTGATGGCGCTCGTATTGAAAAACCTGATTGACAACGGGATTAAATACGGTAAAGATAGGTGCGTTAAGCTGCGAACGCATCAAGGAACGATAGAAGTACTCTCTAAAGGCGCGCCGTTGGAGCATCCGCTCTCTTACTACACCGAGCCTTTTTCCCAAGCGGAAAAGCGGAGTTCTGGTTTCGGTTTGGGACTCTATATCGTTGACAGCATTTTAAGAAAAATCGGTTACCGTTTAGGCTATCGGCATGAAGATGGCATCAATATTTTTATGCTGTTGCCGGACAGAGATAAAAAAACGGAAGCTTAGAGAGGAAGGTATATTTTATCGATCAACTCTTCATATTCGCTTCGACTGTCCGAGTCGATCGTAATACCGCCGCCGCTTTTGTAGTAGAGTTTCGATCCCTGTTTTTCCATAAAACGAATCATAACGCCCGATTGAAGCGACTCTCCGTTAAAAACACCGAAAACACCGGTATAGAAGCCTCTTTCGTAGTTTTCCGTTTCGGCGATAATCTCCGTCGTTTTCTTTTTGGGCGTTCCGCTAATGGAGCCTGCCGGCGTGATTTTATCGAGCATCGTGCCGATTTGCGTATGCCAATTCGATTCAAGTGTTGCGGTGATTTTTGAGCTAACTTGTAACAGCTCTTTCTCTCCCGCTTTGATTTTATCGATGTAGCGGAACTTTTCCACCTTGACATTAGAACCGATAATGCCAAGATCGTTTCGCATCAAATCGACGATCATTACATGTTCAGCCATCTCTTTTTCGTCATTGAGTATGCGTGTTCGCGCATCGGGGAGATTTGCGTCAATGGTTCCTTTCATCGGATAGGTTGCGATGGTGTTATGTGAAATCTCCACAAATCGTTCGGGAGAGAAACAGACGAATTCGCCTTTAAAATAGAGTTTGAATTTCGCGCGGGCATATAAAAATATCTCTTTTAATGTCAGATCGGTTTGTACGGTAGCGGGAAATGTCAAGTTCAGTAGATAGGTATTGCCCGACCGGATCTCTTCTTGGATGCGTTCTATCGCCTCTCGATAGGTGGGATAGTCGATCGGTGAAGATGAGAAGCGGTAGCTTCGTTCTCTTTTGACTACGGGGTAGTTGCGCCAATCTTCGAGTTTATAAAGAATGTCTCCGTCGAGTTTGTCGAGCGGTTGAGCGAAAATTTTCGTTTTATCGTAGGAGATGACGAAGAGGAAAGGTGTTTTGGAAGCGCCGAGACGGTTGATGCGCTCAAATCCCTCTTGTGCGGACAACCACATTTAACGGTCGCTATCGAGCAATAGAAGTTTCAATACCGCCATACGGACGAAGACACCGTTTTTAACCTGTTCGAGCACTTTGCAGCGAGGATCTTCGAGCATATCGTCGCTTATGTCGATGTTTCGCATGACAGGTCCGGGATGCAAAAGCAGAATATTGCGTTTTCCCAGACGCTCTTTGGTAATGCAGTAGTGTTCTGCATAGGCGTCGTAATCGTCGAATATCGGTTTGGCATGTCGTTCGAGTTGCGCACGAAGACTGATAATGACATCGACACGGTCTATCACTTCGGAGAGATCTTCATATTGGGGTAAGTCGCTTTGAGGCATAAAGGGTTGAGGTGCGACAAGTACGACCTTCATTCCCATACGGGTAAAGAGGCGAATACCAGAACTTGCAACGCGGGAGTTTGCAATGTCGCCGACGATTGCGATGCGTTTTCCTTCGATCTCTCCTTCGAAATGTTCTATCATGGTGAAAAGGTCGAGCAGAGCCTGTGTCGGATGCGCATAGTTTCCCGCACCCGCATTGATAACGGAGGTCATGTGCATATCGGCAAGTTGACCGGGAGCTTCGTTCTTTTCATGACGGATGATTACGCCGTCGGGTTCCATTGCGCAGAGGTTGGCGAAAGTATCTTCCAAACTTTCGCCTTTTTTAGTGGAAGATCGGCTCGGATCGAGATGCACCACCGAAGCGCCGAGCCGTTTCGCCGCCACCTCGAAGGAGCTTCTCGTGCGGGTGGAGGGCTCGAAAAAGAGGGTGATAAGCAGTTTATCTCTTAAAAGTTGCGGCGGTCGTTTCGCTTTGAAGTGCGCAGCGTCTTTCATAATCTCTTGCAGTTGTGTGTTCGAGAGGTCGTTGGTGTCGACAAGGTGTTGCATAAAATGGTGTCCTCTACGGTATTTATTTTTGATGCATTATAGCAGAGGAGAGGTAAAAGAGGCGCATATGACACATGCGCAACCTCTCTTTAAATCTATAGGTTTTCGACAAAACGGTTCAATCCGTCTTGAAGACTCCACCAGTTCGGAAGAACGGCGTCGTAGAAAGGCTGCGTCACTTGAGAGAAACGGTCTTTGTCTTCGTGAAGATTGACGCACCAATCGAAATCGATATCGAAATTTCGAAGCGCCGTCATCGAAAGCAGCGTATCGTTAATGCATCCCAAACGACTCGGCGTTACAAGAAGCGTTTTGGCTTCAAGCTCCTTGATTAGGTGTATCATCATATAGGATTCGGTAATGGGTACCATGAGACCGCCGGCACCCTCAATAAGCAAAATATCGCATTTTTTGCGTAGTGTATCGTATGTGTCGACAATCGATTGCAAATCGATCTTTTTTTCCCTATCGGCACAAAAAGGAGCCGCCGGAAGAGGGAAGGTGTATGCGGTGATATCGTTCGTATCCAGATTGTTGAAGTCGGGGTTGACTTTGCGACATGCATCCAAGAGTCGCGCCGCGTCTTGAGGGGTGTCTGCCACGCCCGTTTCAATCGGTTTGAAAACACCGGGTTTTCGTCCCGTTTCGGCGATTTTCTCGATGAGTTTGAGTGTGGTGTAGGTTTTTCCTACATTCGTACCCGTAGCGGTAATAAAAAGTGAACGCATGGTTGCCTCCGTTTACCTATTTTCATGAAATTTATGTATACTATATGAAAATCTATAATTTGCAGAAGGAATGGTAACATAATATGCCAAAGTTTGAAGAGGAACTCGATATTGCGACGGAACTTGAAGAGCCGCAGATGTTCCGCGTCATTTTACATAACGACGACTATACGAGTATGGATTTCGTCGTTGAAGTGTTGATGGATATTTTTCATAAAACGCATCAGCAGGCGGAGCGGATCATGTTGACGATACATGAGAAAGGGAAAGCCGTCTGCGGCGTATATACTTACGAGATCGCCCAGATGAAGGTCGAGCAGGTGCGTCAGCTTGCCAAGAAGAACGAGTTTCCGCTTTTGGCGACGATGGAAGAGGATGTTTAGATGATAAGCGTAGCGTTAAACGATGTATTTAAAGAGGCGGTCGGATATGCCAAAGAGAATCGACACGAGTATTTAACCGTCGAACATGTGTTTTTAGCGATTGTCCGTTCGGAAAAGGGGCGGGAGATTCTTTTTTCTTTGGATGCCGATATCGACCGTTTGGAAAAGGGTATCGTCGCGCATATTCATAAAACCGTACCGGCGCTTAAAGAGGCGGTGGAGCCTTTCGAGACGGTTGCGCTCTCTCGTGCGATCAACGATATGATGAACCATATCCACGCTTCTGGAAGAACGGAAGCGAAGGTAGGCGATATGCTTGCGTCGATAATGATGCAGGAGCACTCCTATGCGGTTTACCTGATGAAAAAAGAGGGAATCGGCAGGGTCGATGTCTTGGAGGTGATATCACATGCCGATAAGGAAGAGAGTGCGAGTGAAGCAGATACCGCTTCTCGGAAGGAGGAGTCGCTACTCGATCAATTTACCGTGGAGCTCGTTTCTCTGGCACAAACGGGTAAAATCGACCCCGTCATCGGTAGAGAATCGGAGATTGAACGCGTGATGCAGACGCTGTGCCGTCGGAAAAAGAACAATCCGCTGCTTGTCGGCGAACCCGGCGTAGGGAAGACGGCGATCGCCGAGGGGTTGGCTTTAAAAATCGCCGAAGGCGAGGTTCCTTCCGTGCTGAAAGAGAGTAAAATATATGCGCTTGATATGGGAGCGTTGGTTGCAGGAACGAAATATCGGGGCGATTTCGAAAAGCGGCTTAAAGGGATTTTGAAAGAGATTAAGTCTATTGCCGATGCGATTATGTTTATTGACGAGATACACACGATGGTGGGTGCGGGAGCGACAAGCGGCGGGAGTATGGATGCAAGTAACCTGCTTAAACCCGCGCTTGCGCGTGGAGAGCTCAAATGTATCGGTGCGACGACCTATCAGGAGTTCAGAAACTTTTTCGACAAAGACAAAGCGCTTAGCCGAAGGTTCGCAAAAATCGATGTGGAAGAGCCGAGTATCGAAGATACCTTTACCATTTTAAAGGGTGTGCAGCACAAATACGAAAATTTCCATAAAATCAACTTTACCGACGAAGCGTTGCGAAGCGCGGTTGATCTTTCGGTCAAATATCTGCACGATCGTTTTCTCCCCGATAAGGCGATGGATATCGTCGATGAAGTGGGAGCGCACTTTATGCTTCGGGGGAAAGAGAATGTTACGGTAACACCCAAAGATATCGAGCGGAGCGTTGCGAATATGATGAAGCTTCCCTCCACGGTTGTCGGTACGGACGATACGAAAAGACTGAAGCGGCTCGAAAAGGATCTTAAAGCGCATATCATCGGACAGGATGAAGCCGTTTCGGCGTTGGCTAAGGCGATCAAACGCTCTTATGCCGGACTTAACGGAGAGAATAAACCCATCGGGTCGTTTCTTTTCGTCGGTCCGACGGGCGTGGGGAAAACGGCGCTGGCGACACAGCTTGCGCAAACGATGCGCGTACATTTCGAACGGCTCGATATGAGCGAATATATGGAGGCGCATACGGTGAGTCGTCTGGTCGGCGCGCCTCCGGGGTATGTCGGTTACGAGCAGGGCGGCTTGCTGACGGAGATGATCAAGAAACATCCGCATACGGTGTTGTTGCTCGACGAGATCGAAAAGGCGCATCCCGATATTATGAATATTTTGCTTCAGATCATGGACGGCGCCAAATTGACCGATAATAACGGAGTGGTGAGCGACTTTAAGAATGTCATTTTAATTATGACGTCAAACCTCGGTACGAAAGAGCCGAATGTAATGGGCTTTCAGAAGGACAATTCGATAAAGACGGACAAGGCGATCGACGCGTTTTTCGCGCCGGAGTTTAGAAACCGTTTAAGCGCCGTCGTATCGTTTAACCCTTTGAACCTCGATGCCTTGATTAAAATTGTCGATAGAGAGATTGGTAAGCTCAATGAACTTTTGGAATCGAAAAAAGTGAAGGTGAAAGTAACGAAAAAAGCGAAGCGATATCTTGCCAAAGAGGGCTATGACGAACGATACGGCGCCCGCCATATTGCGCGTGTCATCGATGAGAAGATCAAAGAGGCGTTAACTGACGAAATACTTTTCGGAAAACTGAACAAGGGCGGAGCGGTTAAAGTCGATATGCGCGACGGGGCGTTGAGATTCGATTTTCCAAATTCGTAGCGAGGGTGTGAATTTAATGGGATCGATGTTCGACGGCGACTACCTGATTCCCCCGTTAAGTGAATACTCCTATGCCTTTCCCAATCCGCGTTTCGCTTCGGAAGAGGGGCTGTTAGCGTATGGGGGCGATCTCTCCGTCAATAGGCTGTTGACGGCGTACCGTAACGGTATTTTTCCTTGGTATAGCGAAGGCGACCCTATACTTTGGTGGTCTCCCGATCCCCGTTTGGTGCTGTATCCGGAAAAATTCAAAGTACGAAAGTCGTTTCGGAGGGTATTGCGAAACGGCGGATTTAGTGTTAAGTTCGATTGTCGGTTTGCAGATGTGATAGAGCGGTGCGCGACCGTACGCAGAGAAGGTCAAAACGGCTCGTGGATCGTTCCGGAGATGATCGAGGCGTATATCGGTCTGCATGAAGAGGGGTATGCGCATAGTGTCGAGGTCTACAAGGAGGGAGTGCTTGTGGGAGGGCTTTACGGTCTTTCAATGGGAAAAGCCTTTTTCGGGGAGTCTATGTTTTCGTTAACAAAAGATGCCTCCAAGGTTGCATTCAAGGCACTTAGTGATGTTTTAGCACAAAGAGGATATGATTTTATCGATTGCCAAATGCCAACCGATCACATGATCGGCTTGGGAGCGGAGACGATCTCGCGGAACCGTTTTTTGTACGAGCTGGAGCAGACGCTTCAAAAAACGAGTCATATAGGCAGTTGGCAGGAGATTACATGGGAATACAAGGATATCACGGATGGTAAATAGAGAGATAGGTTTTTCGCTCTGGTTGGATTTTATCGAGAGAGACTATTTAAAAAACGATTTTAGCGCGTTGATTGAAAAGGGTGTGATTAACGGGGCGACGAGCAATCCCGCGATTTTTGCATCGGCAATCACCTCTTCGCCCGCCTACGAGGAGCAGTTGGCTTCGCTTGAGGGAAAGAGCGCCAAAGAGAAGTACGAAGCGTTGGCGATCGAAGATATTAAAACGGCGGCAAAAGCGCTTAGAGGGCTGTATGATGAAAATAACGACGGTTATATTTCGATTGAGGTCGATCCCTTTCTCTCTCATGATACGCAAGGAACGGTAGAGGAGGGAAGACGCCTCTTCTCTGCAATCGGAGAGCCAAATGTTATGATTAAAGTGCCTGCGACCAATGCTGGGTATGATGCGATGCGCATATTGCTCTCGGAAGGCATTTCGGTAAATGCGACGCTGATATTTTCTCCGACGCAGGCGCAACGCTGTGTCAAAGTGATGATTGAAGGGATGGAGGCTACAGATAAAAAAGTTGACGGTGTCATTTCGGTATTTGTCAGCCGTTTCGACCGTATGCTCGACGGCGAACTTGCGCAGTGCGGTATTGAGACGGGGCTTACGGGTGTTTATAACGCCGCTAAGATATACAAATTGATCGAAAAGGCGCAAGAACCGAGAATCCGCACCCTTTTTGCCAGTACGGGCGTGAAGGGAGAGGATCTTCCTCCATACTACTATATGCGCGAGTTGCTTGCGCCCCATAGTGTTAACACCGCGCCTTTAGCGACGATCGAGTCTTGGCTCCGCGTGAAAGAGACGCCGCCGAAGCTGCCTTTGGAGGATGCCGTTATCAACGGGTACTTTACCAAGCTTGCCGACAACGGTTTTGATATGGATGAAGTTTATGCTACACTTTTACAAGAGGGTTTGGAGGCATTCGAAAAAGCCTTCAAGGAGATGCTCGATCAACTTGATTGATAAAGGATAAGGGATGGAAGAGAGACTTAAGCTCTATTTGCGAACGATGATCGGTAACGAAGGAAGCGACCTTCATTTGAAATCCGGTTCGAATGTACGCGTCAGAGTGCACGGCGTAATGCGTATCATGGGTAAAGATACGCTTAGCGCCGCGCAGATGGACGAACTCGCCAGAGAGATCACGACAGCAGATCAATACGAGAAGCTCAAGCGGGAAAGAAACCTCGACTTTTCATATGCGATCGGGTCGGAGCATCGTTTCAGGGTGAATATGTTCTATCAAATGGACGGACTCAGCGCCGTTTTCCGTATTATTCCCGTTAACATTCTCAGTATAGAAGAGCTTAAGCTTCCCGAAGTGGTGAAAGAGTTTGCCGATATTCAAAGAGGACTCGTTTTGGTCACCGGTGTGACCGGTTCGGGTAAATCGACTACGCTTGCAGCGATACTCGATAAAATTAACCGTGAACAGAAAAAGCACATTATTACCGTCGAAGACCCCATCGAATTCGTTCATAAAGATAGAGGATGTCTGATCAATCAGAGAAGCATCGGGCAGGATGCGCACTCTTTTTCCGATGCGTTAAGAGCCGCGCTTCGTGAAGATCCCGATATTATTCTTGTCGGGGAGATGAGGGATCTTGAAACCATCGATATCGCGCTGCATGCGGCGAATACGGGTCACCTTGTCTTCTCTACACTTCACACGCTCGATGCGAAAGAGACGATCGACCGTATTGTGGGAATGTTCCCCAACGAAGAGCAAAACCGTATTCGGATGTCGCTTGCTTCCGTACTTGAAGGCGTGCTTTCTCAACGGCTTGTTCCGACCAAAAGAGGCGGCAGGGTTGCGGCGATTGAGATATTGAAAAAGACTGCGCGGATCGAACAACTGATTGCGGAGAACCGTGACGCCGAGATCCCGGATGCACTTTTTGAAGGAAAAGAGATTTACGGAACGCAAACTTTCGACCAAGCCCTGCTCGACTTGCTTAGAAAAGGAGAAATCGACGATAAGACCGCACTCGATTACGCGACCAACCCGGCGGATATGAAGCTGAAGATGCAAGGGGTCGGTAAAGGCGCGATCGTAGACGACAAAGCCGGCAAAGATCTCGACTTCTTTGACTTTAAAGAGGATGAGGAGGGTTAAACAAACGACAACTGCTTGTCGTTTGTACCGACGGAACCGGAGCGGTCGTAACGAAGTGGAGCCGCGAAGGCAAGAGGGTTAAACAAACGACAACTGCTTGTCGTTTGTACCGACGGAACCGGAGCGCTTTTCATTCTCTTTCTCTCCTATGACGCCATGCATACGCCTTGTCGTCTTTTACTTTCGATATGAATACCTCCCCCCTTTTTCGCCACGGATCGATGACGACTCCTTCGTTAAATTCGCCTCCGTTTGCGGTTATGACCAAGGCGTTATGTTCGCGCCAGTACTCTCCGATATACGCGCCCGCCAAGTGAAACTCATAATGTGGAAAGGCGCCTTGGCGCAAATATCCGTACATTGCGTCGCTGTAGTGGTAGCAAAGCCCTTTTTGTTTCAGCCCAATATTGACGAAAAAGTTGTGTATCCATGGAGAGGTTGTGCGGTCGAATCGTTCTTCAAGCGTTCGGGAGTACGACAGAATCGACGACGCAAGTCTCTCTCGTTCCCGTACGGAAGCTTGAGGGGCAATATCGCCTAAGAGACGAACAAGCGTGCCGTTTTGATGCGTCGGTGTTAAAGCGCGTTGGCATCCTGCATTTAAGAGGAGTGAAAGAAGAAGGCTAAAGAGGTGTCGGTATCGCATAATCTTTAAGGTATAAAACGCTGAGGATTAAAAGCGAAAGAGAGAGCAGGAGGAAGTGCCCGAACCGATCGGGGAAACGGGCAGCCGTATAGCCTCCGATAAATCCTGTGACCAAGCCCGCAATATGCGCGCTCATATCGATTGTCGGAACAATAATGCCGAGTAGTAGGTTGATGCCCAGAATGACAGCGGCATCTTGCATGAAAGCGCGCGCCGCTTCTGCGGATCGGGCGCGGTTTGCAAGAACGAAACCGACGAGTGCGCCGAAGATACCGAATATGGCTCCAGACGCGCCTACGGCGACGCTGAGCGGATGCATATAAAAAGAGGCGACTCCGCCGAGCAGACCGGAAATAAGATAGAGAGAAATGTACCTGTTTTTACCGAGGTACGGTTCGATACTTCTGCCTACGATATAGAGAGAGACCATATTCATTAAAAGATGCGTTATACTTCCGTGTAGAAACATGGCGGAGAGCAGTCTCCACCATGCGTCGTCGCCGACGATGACGGGACCGTAGATGGCGCCGAAAGAGACCAGCGTGCCTAAAGGAATGCTCTCGAACTCTCCGCTTGCAAAGACAGATAAGATATAGACGAATATATTGATACCGATTAAAATCGATGTCAGAGGTGCTTGAAAAGAGCGATCCATCGCCGTTTAGCAGATTGCGGATGCGAAGATGACGCCGTCAATACCGCCGCGCGCGATTTTGGATATCTCTTTTTCGCTGTGAATGAGTACCAAAACTTTCGTATCGAAAAGGTAAGTTTCGGCAATCGGTTGTATCATCAAAGCCGTATCTTCGTCGCAAATCATATACGATGCGCCAAGGGCGTTGGCGTAAAGCGCTTCGTCAAGCGTATTGACAACGACGGCGTAGGCGATGGCGTTCTCTTGACAGTAACTTGCCAATGCATGAGAGTCGACGAGCGGTTCGAGCAGTACGATCCGGTCGGCTCCGCTTTTTAAAATATCCTCTTTGGAGTATACCCTGCAAAATTGCGGACTTTTGATCCATTCATGTCCTATAAGTATCATGCTTTCCTCCTTCGCAATGATTTATGCGCACTCGTCGCAGAGGTACTTTCCGTTGACCAACACGCTCTCTTTCGGCGAAACGAAAGTACCGCATTTACTGCATTCGACCATGGTCTCCTCTTCGCTTTTTCTCTTTTTAATCGTTTTTTTTCTACCGAGTTTTGGAAGCTCTCCTCCTGCCAAGCGGTAGATAAAAAGCGCGATGGCGCCGAAAAGCAGAAGCTTCAATATCATGGTCGTCCCTTGATGTAGAGATAGTTTCTACGGTTTTTCTGTACTATATCATAATCTAACTGATGTTGCACCGCTTCTACCTCTTCGAAAACGCGACTTCCTTTGTAGAAAAGGTAACGGGTATGATTGTCGCTGAGCGACTCTGTAAGTTCGAGAAGCAGTTTCGTATTGGTAACGGCGCGGGAGGATATGAGTTCAAAAGGTTCGCTTTGAAGCGTTTCGACTCGTTTCGGATAGACCGTTACGTTCGGAAGCGAAAGGTCGATAGCGGCGTATTTAAGAAATGAGACCCGTTTTTTTAAGGGTTCGGCAAGAACCGTTTGCGTCTTTTCAAGAGCGATTGCGAGTGCAAATCCGGGAAATCCCGCCCCCGTTCCGACATCGAGAAGCGTCTGCGGCGTTCGGATGAAAGTAAGCGGGTAGAGCGAATCTACGATATTTTCATAGATCGCATCGATACTTTTTGCGCCGGTAAGATTGTGTACGCGATTCCATTCGTGCAATAGCGCGGCGAAGGCTTCGAGTTTTAAAATGCGATCTTCCGGAAGTGCGATATTCTCTTGGGTAAGCATGTGTCGAAGTTGCATTAAGATACTACCTCCGCCAAGCCGTGCTCTTTTAAGGTGCCGATAAAACGGAACATGTCGTTTTGAAGCGTCTCTTCGTCAGCATCGTAAGTGTCGATTAACTCTTTTAAGACTTCGGAGAGTACGCCTTTATGCGTTTCGATTGCACGCCAGATCGTCCCGCCGACTTCATCCAGTCCGAAATAAAGATCGTTACGGGTATCAAGAAGCACCATCTCTCCGTCGATATCTTGCGCGAAGACGGAGTCGGAGAGAAGGACTTTATGCTGAAGGTTCATACGGGACGGCTCCTTGTGCGTTACGGAATTAAAAAGCGTATTATAGCATAGATTCCGAAGAGCGTACCGTATCGATAACGGCGCGATAGACTTCGTCGAGACGCTCTTTTCGCCAAGGAACTCCGATGCGGTATATTGAAACGCTTTTCGCAAAAGCGGTATGAAAGGCGAACGACTGCTCTTTGAGAAATGAAATCGGTATGAATGTGGCGTAATGGAGGGCTTTGAACTTTTCGATACCTTTGATCGTTTCAATCGTAACCGGAGCATCCGGCAAGTTTTTTTCGAGTTTGAATATGGTTCGAACCGGCAAGGGGTGCGTCACGAAGTTGTCTGTCTCTTTCCCAAGCACTTCGGGTTCTCTATAGGGACGGTGAAAAGGCCATGACGCTACGGCGCGAAATGTATCGCCGATCGTTTCGACGGCAAGCGTGTCGTCGCTTAATAGGGCATGTCCTTTTTGTAAGAAGTAATCCGTAAGCGTCGATTTCCCGCCGAAAGAGGGTGCGAGGAAGAGTGTCGCTTCATCGGCCACTTTGACGCTTCCGACATGCAATATATGGTAGCGTTCTTCGAGTTGCAGCAGTAGAGGCAAAAATGTGTGATAGACCCAAAACCGAAGCTGCTGCGGGCTGCATGACGACTCCGCAACATAGCCGATTGTGCGCTCTTGAGGAAACCAGACAAGGCGGAGCAGATGTTTTATTTCCATCATCCATTCGACGCCTTTGCCTCTCGAAACCGCCATGGGTGCATGAAAGGCGTATCGTACCTCCCGTTTCGAATGGGGAGCGAAGTCGGAAAAGTGCTCGAATACGGGAAGCGACCGTTTCGATACGACGCGAATCGTTCTATGCGGATCGGTATCGCGATAAGGGTAGTTCAAAGAAGGTTCGTCGACGAAATCGATGATGTGTCCGAATATCATACGGTTATGTTACCCGACTAAGCTGTGGCGACGCTTAGTCGAAGGGGAAGGATCATTCGGGCGGAAGTCCGAATTTGGAGTTCGGTTTCGTTCGCTTCGCTTCGAACGGAAGGGCGCTTTTTTGTACGAACGAAACGCTTAAAGGCTGCATATCGTTTTCGTTCATATCTCCCAGAACCCAGCGGAACGAACGGGTATGCTTCCCGTCCATACCAAGGGTAGTGTGTAAAAGTTCTTCATACGAGTAGGTTTTTTGATTGTCAAGATCGATAAGCGTCAAGTGGTACCGTTTATCCTCTTTGCCATCCGCATATTTTTCAAAAAAACGACTCTCGCCCTCTTTGAGGAAAACATTTCGCATCGGCTCAACCTCGATTTTCAACGAAGCGTTTGCAAGGTTTACCGGAGCGATTTGGGTGGTGTATTCGTTCTTAACGAGAAATGTCCAACTCTCTTTTTTGTTGGTTCCGTCGTATTGTCTGTAGTCGGAAAAGAATTCTCCTTCGGGATCGATGTTGTCATTGACAAATCTCACATGCAAAACGGCGCGTCCGTAACTGGGAATATCGTGCGGGTCTTTACCGGAAACACTGTCGTTCAGTTCGCCGAAAACGCCGGCGCTTTTGTGCGTAAAGCGTCTTCCGTCGGGAAGTGTTGCC
>Ga0256843_1002308_pt1 | contig 14074 bp, 11 predicted proteins | sample AlvinellametaG_FD_191572 | JGI IMG/M metagenome (GOLD analysis project Ga0256843, IMG submission 191572) | Pompeii worm associated microbial communities from hydrothermal vent at the East Pacific Rise, Pacific Ocean - Alvinella | ecosystem: Host-associated > Annelida > Integument > Unclassified ... | reverse complement strand
TACTATTAATATAGAGCTTAAAAAAGGGGAGGATGCATCAGATATCATTGACAAAGTAAAAGATATTGTTACAAAAACAAAATCAAATTTACCTTCAGATATGGATGAACCAACAGTAAAAGAGGTAACTCAAAATTTCCCATTAATTACAATAGCAGTATATGGAGATAAAACAAAACAGGAGCTTTTGGATATAGCTTCGAAATTAAAGTCAAGACTTTCCAAACTTAGTGATTTAAGTAATATCACAATTAGAGGAGATAGTGATAAAGAGCTTTTAATCTCTTTTAATGAGGCTAAAATAGAAGCTTTAGGTTTAGATAAAACATTGATTATTGGTGCAATTTCAAAAATAAGTTCAATATTTCCAGCTGGTATTGTAAAAGATATGGGGCGACACTATTATCTTAGCTCTTTTAATGGTGAAAAAGATATAAACAAAATCAAAAATATGATTATACGAATAAATGGTATTAAATTTTATCTAAAAGATGTTGCAAATGTTGCTTATAAATTAGGTGATGTAAGCAGTATATCCCACTTCAATGGTGAGCCAAATATCTCTATAGGGATAAACAAAGGTGAAACAGGTGATTCTATAGAACTTGTAAAACAGATCAAGCAGATTTTGGAAAAAGAGAAATTAAAATATAAAGATATAAAATTTGATACTTATACAGACACATCTATATGGATTAAAAATCGTCTAAATACTGTTGTGTCAAATATATTATTTGGATTGTTTTTACTCTTTTTAGCACTATTCTTTTTTATAAATGTTAGAATTGCATTGGTTGTAGCCATTGGAATACCAACAAGTTTTATGATAGGTTTGATTGGTGCAGAGATTTTTGGATACAGTTTAAATATGTTGTCACTATTGGGTGCCTTAATAGCACTTGGTATGCTTGTAGATGAAGCTATTGTGGTAGGTGAAAATATATATAGACATATGGAGATGGGTAAAGATAAAATGACTGCTGCTATTGATGGAGCAGTTGAGATGTATCCTGCAGTATTAACTGCAACTGCTACAACAATTTTTGCATTTTTACCTATACTTATGATGACAGGTGAAACTGGAAAATTTATGCAAATTTTACCAGTGATGATTAGTATTTTATTACTTAGTTCACTATTTGAAGCTTTTTTCTTTCTTCCTTTACACTCAAAAGAGTTATTAAAATATACACCAAAACAAAATACATCACATAGTTTTTGGGATAAAAACAAACAAATTTATAAAAATATATTATCATTTTTAATTAAAGGTAAATATATAACTTTGATATTGCTTGTAGTTACTATCTTAGCTTCAAGTGTATATATATTTAAACAAACAAAATTTGAGTTTATGCCACAATTTGATACTACACAAATATATATAACAGGTTCTGTTGGGGTTGGACATGGTATTGATGAAACAAACCAAGAGGTTTATAAGATAGAAAAACTACTTTTACAAAAGATGAAACTTGGTAATGATATAGATTCAATAAGTAGTGTTGTAGGTATGAAACTAGATGGAAAATCTCAGCCACTAAATGAAGAGTTTTACTTCCATATTTTTGTAAATTTACATGAAAGAGCACCATCAAATATATTTGATAAATATATTAATCCATATCTTTCTCCAAAATATGATGATAGTGATATGATCAGAAATAAAACAGCTCAAGAGATATCAGTGAAATTGAAAGATATTTTAGAACCATATAAAATTAAGCATAATTTAGATGAATTAAATGTGATTGTGCCTGGAGCTGGTATAGTGAAAAATGATATTGAGATGTCATTAAGTGGAGATGACAATTATATAAAAACTGCATTGAATAAAATAAAACAGAAACTAAAACAGATCAACGGTGTATCAAATGTAAGTGATGATATTTTAGAAGGAAATATAGAGTACAAGTTTAAAATAAACCCATATGGTCAATCGTTGGGACTTGATGAAAAAACTTTAATTGATCAGCTTCGTCCATATTATTTTAAGGCCTCTTATTCAAAAATGTTTGATGACAAAGGTATTGTTGATATAGTTTTTCAAAGTAAAAACAAAGATATAATACAAAGTTTAAATAATTTTAATATATCTGTGAACAATGGATCAAATTTGGTTAGATTATATGATGTTGTAGATATTGTAAAGCAAAATGTAAAAAGTGAAATATTTAAAGAAAATGGTAGTAGAATTACCAGTATTACAGCTTCAACATTAAATGTAACTTCTGATGAAGTATATGAAAAGTTAAAACCTGTTTTGGATGAAGTGAAAAAACATATAACAGTACAGATAAAAGGTGAACAACAGGAGAATACAAAAGTAAAAAAAGAGATGGCTCAAGCATTCGTAATCGCACTTATCTTGATATTTGTATCACTTGTATGGATGTTTGATTCTATGGTGAAATCACTTATTATTTTAAGTACAATTCCATTATCTATTTTAGGTGTGTTAATAGGACATTATATAATGGGTATGAATCTTACGATGCCTAGTTTAATAGGTATAGTAGGATTAGCTGGAGTTATTGTAAATGATGGTATTATTATGATGGACTTTATTAAAAAAGCCAAAAATATCGAACAGATGAAAGATTTGGCGTTGTTAAGACTAAGACCAATACTTCTTACATCTTTAACTACGGTATTAGGACTATTTACATTGATGTTTTTTGCTTCAGGTCAATCATTGATACTTCAACCTATGGCAATATCTTTAGGGTTTGGTGTATTGTGGGCTACGGTGTTAAACCTATATTATATCCCTATGTTATATAGAATAATATATTTAAGAAAATCGGAATGAAAACTAATTTATTTATTAAATTGATACTAGTTATATTGTTTTTATCTTATAACAGTATAGCAAATGATTTGATAAATAAAAAAAATATAATTATTTGTGAGGTTGAGCATAAACCATTTATATTTTATAAAAATAAAAAATTATATGGAATTACAATAGATATATTTAAAATTGTTCAAGATAGATTAGGTATACCTATTAAATTTGTGACTGTAAAGAATAATGATGAGTGTCAATATATGCTTGATAAGAATAAAGTTGATTTTATGGTTATGACAATTATAGACAATAATCATGAAAATCAACATATTACTCATCCTTTTTTAGATGATTTTTTTGTTCTTACTACATCTACTGATAAACCTTATATAGATGATTTGAGTAATTTAAAACATATGAATATATCATTGAATGAATCTTATAAATTTATTTTTAATAAATTGAAACTAAAATATCCAACTATTAATTTTGTATTGGTAAAAGATACTCAAGAGGGCTTACAAGGTGTAATTTATGGGGATTATTATGCACACATTGATTTGCATAAATCTATGGCATGGTTGATACAGAATAGATATTTGGGAGAGTTAAAAGTATCAGGAACTTTAAAGAGTTTTGATATTAAAGATGTGTTGCACTCAGCAAAATTTGAGAATTCTGAAAACTTAATTACACTTTTAAACAGTGCAATTGATAGTATTGATTTAAAAACAAAAAGAGAGATTGAAAATTCATGGATAAGCATAGTATACAAAAAAGATTTTGATTACAATCTATTGTGGAAAATATTGAGTTTATTTATATTTATATTGTTAATTGTATTATATTTTAATTATCAGTTAAAAAAACAAGTTCAAAAACAGGTTCAACAAAACAAAGATCAACAAGATTTACTATTTCAACAAGCGAAACTAGCTTCAATGGGAGAGATGTTGAATAATATCGCTCATCAGTGGAGACAACCATTAAACAGGATAAACTCTTCAGCTGCAGTTATATATACATACGGCGATAAAGATATACAAAAAAAAGTAAAAGATATAGAAAACAATACAAAATATATGTCAAATACTATAGAGGATTTTAGCAGTTTTTTCCATCCTGATAAAAAAATGAATGATTTTAATCCAATAGAGGCTTTAGAACAGGCTTTAAGATTATTGAGTACAAGATTAAAAAATATAACAATTGATATAAATACATGTGAACCAATTAAGATATATAATTATGAAAATGAGTTTATTCAAGTACTATTAACAATTTTAAATAACGCTGTTGATAATTTTGAGATTAAAGATATAAAAAATCCAATTATAAAAATAAAATTAAAGAAAAATAATGAATTTTTTGAGATATCAATATTAGATAATGGTGGTGGAATTGAAGATGATATTATTGATAAAATATTTGAACCATATTTTACAACAAAATTTTCTTCTCAAGGCACAGGAATAGGATTGTATATGTCAAAAATGATATGTGAAAACAGTATGAATGGATTATTAACAGTAAAAAATTATGAAGATGGTGTAATTTTTACAATTAAATTAAACTATTTAAAATAATAAATGATATACTTGTCAATCTTAAACTATTAGGACTTCGTATGAATAAGCAAGTTGTTAGTGATTTTACTATTTTATACGCTGAAGATGATATTGAAACAAGAGAAAATTATAATTTAATCTTGAAAAGATACTATAATCAGGTATATTTAGCAAAAGATGGTCAAGAGGCTTTGGATATTTATTATGAAAAAAAGCCAGATGTGGTTTTACTTGATATAAGTATGCCGATTGTTGATGGTCTAAGTGTTGCCAAGCAGATTAGACAAAATGATACCACAACAAAAATATTAATGTTTTCTGCCCACTCCCATAGAGATTTACTTTTAAAAGCTGTTAATTTATATTTGGATGAATACTTGATAAAGCCAATAGAGATAGAAAAATTTCAGGCTGTTATAACAAATGTAAATAATAAATTGGAAAATAAAAACAATCTAAAACTTTGTTGTGGATTTATTTGGAACAAGAGTGAAAAAGAGCTGTATTTTGATAATAGTTTGGTTAAGACAACCAGAAAAGAAAAAACTATTTTAAATATACTTTGTTCTGATAGTGATAAATATTTTACAATTAATAAGTTATCTACTGTATTATGGGAAGATGAACCATCTACAGAACATTATAATCGTATTAAACAGTTGATTTCAAGGTTTAAAAGTAAAGTGTCAAAAATTTGTGGACACAATGATGCAATTATAGAAAACAGCTATTCATATGGCTATAAAATAAAATTGTTATAAAAATGATTAGGAAAAATAATGAACAAAAAAGATAATTATATTATAGAGGGTCTTATTGATCGTAAAGTTGATGGTAAAAAAAGCAGAATTCCAGCAAGACTCGATTTTTTACAATCTGCAACTGGTTTAGTTTTAGCAATTTTTATTAAATTTCACCTTATTTTTGTATCATCTATTTTAATAAGTGATGAATTTATGCATAAGGTTGAAGTTATACTTGCTGGTGGATTATTTGTGGATGGTGGAAGTCCTAAGTTTATAATAGGATCAGCTATTATTGCATTTGTACTTATATTTGTACATGCTATTTTAGCTTTGAGAAAATTCCCAAATTCATATAGACAATATAGAAACTTTAAATCTCATACCATGATGTATAATCACAGTGACACAAAACTGTGGGCTTTACAAGTTTTAACAGGGTTTATTTTATTTTTTACTGCATCTATTCATCTATATCAAATGGCATTAAATCCAAGTGATATAGGTCCATATCTAAGTAGTGATAGAATCTATACAGATGGAGCTTGGATGCTTTATATTGTGTTATTAATCGCTGTTGAACTACATGCAACAATTGGGCTTTACAGACTTGTTGTAAAATGGGGATGGTTTGAAGGAAAAGATTATAAACAATCAAGAAAAAGATTTCAAAAATTTAGAAATATTGTAATTGTATTTTATATAACACTTGGTATTTTATCGCTTAGTGCATATATGAAATCTGGATATGATCATAAAGATAATTATGGTCAAAAATATATATCAACTGTGGAGCATAAATAATGAAAATATATTATACAGATACCTTAATAATTGGTGGTGGATTGGCAGGTTTAAGACTTGCTATCTCTACTCAGGCAAAGGGTCATAAAACTACAGTTTTATCACTTGTACCTGTAAAAAGATCACATAGTGCAGCTGCTCAAGGTGGTATGCAAGCTAGTGTTGCAAACAGTGTTATGAGTAAAGGTGATAATGAAGATATACATTTTGCAGATACAGTAAAAGGAAGTGACTGGGGATGTGATCAAAAAGTAGCAAGGATGTTTACTCATGTTGCTCCAAAAGCTATACGGGAATTAACAGCTTGGGGTGTTCCATGGAGTAGAATTAATGCAGGACCTAAAAAAGTTATCATTAATTCAAAACAAGAAACAATTGTAGAAGATGAAAATGTACACGGTCTTATAAACTCTAGAGATTTTGGTGGTACAAAAAAGTGGAGAACCTGTTATACAGCTGATGCTACAGGTCACACTATGCTTTATGCAGTTGCAAATGAAGCTATTAAAAATGATGTAAATATTTTAGAAAAAAAAGAAGCAGTTAGTTTAATTCATGAAAATGGGATCTGTTATGGTGCTGTTGTAAAAGATCTTATGGATGGATCAATTTGTGCATATGTGGCAAAAAGTACAGTAATAGCAACAGGTGGATATGGAAGAATTTATGAAGCTAGTACAAATGCAGTGATTTGTGAAGGAACTGGTGCAGCTATGGCACTTGAAACAGGTGTTGCCAGACTTGCAAATATGGAAGCTGTACAGTTTCATCCAACAGCACTTGTACCATCTGGTATTCTTATGACAGAAGGTTGTAGAGGTGATGGTGGAGTATTAAGAGATGTAGATGGGTATAGATTTATGCCTGATTATGAACCTGAGAAAAAAGAGTTGGCTTCTAGGGATGTTGTAAGTAGAAGAATGACAGAACATATGAGAAAAGGTAAAGGTGTACCTTCACCATATGGAGATCATTTATGGCTTGATATATCTATATTGGGAAGAGAACATATAGAAAAGAACCTAAGAGATGTACAAGAGATATGTATAAACTTTTTAGGGATTGATCCAGCTAATGAGGGTGTTTGGATACCAGTTAGACCTATGCAACACTACTCTATGGGTGGAATAAAAGTTGATTATACAGGACAATCTCCCCATTTAAAAGGTTTGTTTGCTTGTGGAGAAGCAGCTTGTTGGGATCTTCATGGATTTAATAGACTTGGAGGAAACTCTGTAGCTGAAACTGTAGTATCAGGTATGATAATTGGTGAATATGTAAGTGAATATTGTAAAAATCATACTTTACAATTTGATACTAAAGTTGCACAAAAATTTATGCAAGAGTTTGATGAGCTTCAAGATAAAATATTATGTAATTTATGTACACCAGAAGAGAAAACTGAAGGGTATCATAATATTTACGATATTAGAGATAAGATGAAAAAAATTATGATGGATAAAGTTGGAATTTTTAGAAATGGACCTGATTTACAAGAGGCAGTTAGTGAACTTAAAGAGCTTTTAAAACAAAGTGAACAAGTAAGTGTAAGAAGTAAAACTAAATCTGCAAATCCAGAATTGATTGATGTATTAAGAACAAGAAAAATGCTTAAACTGGCACTTTGTGCAGCAAAAGGTGCATTACTAAGAACAGAGAGCAGGGGAGCTCATACAAGAGAGGATTATTCAAAAAGGGATGATTTGAATTGGTTGAAAAGAACTTTGACATATTGGAATAATCAAGATGACTTAGAACCAACAATAGAGTATGAAAATATCGATATAGAATCTATGGAGATAGCACCAGGTTTTAGAGGATATGGTAAGAAGGGTAATATTATTGAAAATCCATTATCAAAACAAAGAGATGAGCAGATCCAAAAAATAAAAGAAGAGAATAAAGATAAAGACAGGTTTAGCATACAAAAAATGATAATGCCATTTGAATTGCCAAAAATTTATCAAAATAAAAATCAAAGAGTAGGAATAGATTATGAGTAGAATGTTAAAGTTTCATATATTTAAATATAATCCTTTAGATAAAGAGGATAGACCAAAATTAAAAACATATGAATTGGAAGAAACACCTGGTATGACACTGTTTATAGCACTTAATATGATTAGAGATAAAATTGATCACACTTTACAATTTGATTTTGTATGTAGAGCAGGTATTTGTGGAAGTTGTGCTATGGTTGTAAATGGTACGCCAACACTTGCTTGTAAAACACTTACAAGTGCATATGAAGAGGGTGAGATTACACTTTTACCATTACCTATATTTAAACTTATAGGGGATTTGTCTATTGATACAGCAAACTGGATGAAAGATATGAGTAAAGATATTGAGAGTTGGATCCATACAAATGAGCAAACTTGTATTGATGAGATTGAAAAACCAATGGATCCAAAAGTAGCAGAGGAGATATTTGAACTTGATAGATGTATTGAGTGTGGATGTTGTGTAAGTGCTTGTGGGACTAAAAGAATGAGACCAGATTTTAAAGGTGCTGTTGCCCTAAACAGAGTTGCAAGATATGCAGTTGACCCAAGAGATCAAAGAAGTGATGAGGAGCTCTATGAGATAATTGGGGATGATGAAGGGGTGTTTGGTTGTATGAGTTTACTAGGTTGTGATGATACTTGTCCAAAGCATTTGCCACTTCAAAGTAAAATATCATATTTAAGAAGAAAAATGGTTAGTGTGAAATAGTTTATTAACTATTTTTAAGATAAAATTACGCCAAAATAATACGGGATAAAAATAATGAATGTAAAAACAACAACGCAAGAGGCTCTTGATTATCATGAGTTTCCAAATCCAGGTAAAATAGGTACATCAACTACTGTACCTTTTAATTCTCAAAAAGATTTATCTTTAGCATATTCTCCAGGTGTTGCAGAGCCTTGTCTTGAGATACAAAAAAGACCAGATGATGCATATAAATACACATCAAAAGCTAACTTGGTAGCTGTAATTAGTAATGGTACAGCTGTTCTTGGTCTTGGTAATATTGGAGCATTGGCTTCTAAACCGGTTATGGAGGGTAAAGCTGTATTATTTAAAAGCTTTGCTGCTGTTGATAGTTTTGATATAGAAGTTGATGAAACTGATGTGGATAAATTTTGTGAAGTTGTAGAAAAAATAGGTGCTACATTTGGTGGAATCAATCTTGAGGATATAAAAGCGCCTGAATGTTTTGCAATTGAAAAAAGACTTATTGAAACACTTGATATTCCTGTTATGCATGATGATCAACACGGAACTGCAATTATTAGCTGTGCTGGTATGATAAATGCATGTGAACTTTTAAATAAAAAAATCGAGGATCTAAAAGTTGTAGTTGTTGGTGCTGGTGCATCAGCAATCAGCTGTGCAAGAATGTACAAAGAGCTTGGAGTCTCAAATATTGTTATGCTTGATTCAAAAGGTGTTATTAGTCTTGACAGAGATGATATAAATATATACAAAAAAGAGTTTGCAGTAGAAAAACATATGAGTAAAAATGATGCATTTAGAGATGCAGATATGGTTCTTGGTCTTTCTGGACCTGGTTCATTTGATATGACTCAAGTGGCATTGATGGTTGATGAACCTATTATATTTACAATGGCAAATCCAACTCCAGAAATTTTCCCTGAAGATGTATATAAAATACGAGATAAAGCGATAGTTGGGACAGGTAGAAGTGATTATCCAAATCAAGTAAATAATGTACTTGGGTTTCCTTATATATTTAGAGGGGCACTTGATGTAAATGCCAAAAAAATCACTATGAAGATGAAACTTGCAGCTGCATACGCACTTGCAGATTTGGCAAAACAACCTGTACCAAAAGATATATGTGAAATATATGGTGTGAGTGATTGTGATAAATTTGTATTTTCAAAAGATTATATTATTCCTAAACCATTTGATAAAAGATTGATAGTTGAAGTTAGTTCTGCTGTTGCAAAAGCAGCATTTGACGGTGGTGTAGCAAGAGTAAAACAATATGACCACGAGGCATACAGAGAAAAATTGGCAAAGATGATATAGATGAATTCATACACACTTTTAATAGATACTGTTGATGCAAAGGGATTGGTATATAAAATCTCAAAAGTTTTATATGATCATCAATTAAATATTGAACAAAATGCAGAATATGTAGATAATGAAGTAAATAAATTCTTTATGAGAACTGTTATTAGTGGTGATTTTGATTATGATAAATTATTGAATGATCTAAATAGTGCTGTACCACAAGATTCGCATATTAGATTATCTAAAAATGCAAAAAAAGATATTGTTCTTTTGGTTACAAAAGAATCACATGTATTGGGAGATCTTTTAATTAGATATATTGATGGTGAACTAAATGCAAATATAAAAGCAGTAATATCAAATCATGATTTATTAAGAGATCTGGTTGAAAAATTTAATATCCCTTTTCATCATATAAGTGCAGAGAATATAAGCAGAGAAGAGCATGAAGATAAGATGATTGAGATGATTAATCAATATAACCCTGATATAATTGTTTTGGCAAAATATATGAGGATATTAACATCAAAATTTGTAAGTGAATTTGAAGGGAAAGTGCTTAATATTCATCACTCTTTTTTACCTGCATTTATTGGTGCAAATCCTTATAAACAAGCTCACCAAAGAGGTGTGAAAATTATAGGTGCAACAGCTCATTATGTTACAGATGATTTGGATGAAGGTCCAATTATATCTCAAGATGTTGTAAGAGTTGATCACTCTTTTTCATGGCAAGATATGAGACGATCAGGAAGAAATGTAGAGAAAGTTGTTTTATCAAATGCTTTACAGTTGTTACTTGAAGATAAAGTTTTTGTGTATGGAAACAAAACGGTGATATTATAATGTTTAATATAGTTTTATTAGAACCAAGAATTCCTCAAAATACCGGGACAATAGGAAGACTTTGTTTTGCTACAAATTGTAATTTGCACCTAATTAAGCCTTATGGATTTGAGATTACAGAAAAAGCTTTAAGAAGAGCAGGGCTTGATTATTGGGAAGAATTAAATGTATATGAATATGATAATATAGAGGATTTCTGGAGTAAAAATCCCTTAAACGACAGACATTTTTTTGCAACAACAAAAACAAAAAAATATTATTTTGATCCAAAGTATGAAGTTGGTGATTATTTTTATTTTGGAAGAGAGGATGCTGGACTTCCTGAAGATTTATTAGAAAAAAATAAAAATAACTGTATAAATATTCCTATGACAAATGATGCAAGAAGTTTAAATATTGCAAACAGTGTCTCTGTAGTAGCATATGAAGCTATAAAACAAAATATTGATGCTTTTAATGAACTGTGAAAATTTTACTTTTAGAGGATGATAAACTTTTTTGTGAAACTTTAGTAGATTTTCTACAGGAGTGTAATTATGATATTGATATATCAACAAATGGAAATGATGCCTTAGATAAGACCTACAAACAAAATTATGATCTATATATTTTTGATATAAATGTACCAAAAATAGATGGTTTGGAGGTTTTAAAACTTCTTCGCTCTAACAATGACAATACCCCAGCTATATTTCTAACATCATATAAAGATCAACAAACACTAATAGAGGGTTTTAAAAATGGTGCTGATGATTATATAAAAAAACCTGTAGATTTAGATGAACTACATCTTAGAATTGAGTCTATTTTAAAAAGAAGTGGTAAAACAAATAGTGATTTGAAACTTTATGAAAATGTATTTTATAATTTTAGTTCCCAACAAATTAAAATTGATGATAAGATAGATATTTTACCAGTAAAAGTAAATCTATTATTGGATCTTTTTATTAAAAATCAAAATGATACAATTACAAAACAGAAGATTATACAAACACTTTGGAGTGCAAATGAGTCTTATAGTGAAGGTTCTATTAGAGTATATGTAAATTATATAAAAAAATTATTACCACAAGTAGATATTAAAAATATAAAAGGGGTAGGGTATCAAGTCAAATTCTAAGAGAAAAGACTATTTTATAGCAAGCTCAATATTAGTAGCTTTTGTAACTATAGTAGTACTTGGTATAAATTACTATTTTATCTTCAGGACCTCTATTTCTCAAAATATATTGATCTTTATTACAATAGCTTTGATATTATTAGCAGTTGGGTTGTATTATATACTTAGTAATTCAATAATTGATTCACTATTAAAAAGTGATGATATTATGGAAAAAACTGTTAAGCAAACCCTTCATGAGATAAATACACCAGTAGCTACAATCCTTATGAATACTAAAATGATACAAAAAAACATCAGTGATGAAAAAACTCTTAAAAGATTATATAGAATTGAAGAATCTTGCAATGATCTTTTGAATTTGTATGAACAGATGGAATATTCACTAAAACAGCAAATAGATATAGTAGAAAATGTGGAGTTTTTACTTGATGAGTCTATATTGAGATCTATTAAAAAATTTGATGATATTAAAGGTGATATTGTTATAAACAACAGTGTAAATACTAGTATTATACTAAAAACAGATCAAAATGGATTTCAAAGAGTTATAGATAATCTTTTAAGTAATGCTATTAAATATAACTACAAAGATGGTAAAGTAGATATATCTTTGTATAATAATTGGCTTTGCATAACTAATGATGGTGATGAGATAGATACAAAAAATCTATTTAAGATATTTGATGAACACTATCAGTTGGATAAAAATTCAAATGGATTTGGTCTTGGATTGAATATTGTAAAAGAGTTTTGTGATAAAAATAAAATTGAGATAAAAATAAAATCTGAATTTAATAAAACTACTATAAAACTAGATCTTCATAATATTGTAGTTTAGGCTCATACTTTTCTAATATATCTTTATTATCTCTTTTTTTGGCTCCATTTACTAGATATGTGAGTTTTTGAATTAGATGTTTTAGTACAATATGTTTATATTTTGTATTTAGATGTTTTTCAAGTGCAACAATTCTAAATCTATCCATTGCAAAAGTATCAAAAGAGAGTTGTGCATAATTTCCAGCAATTTTTTTAATCAAAGGAATATCAATAAACCCCAATTGATATTTTTGTAATATTCTAAGCCACAAATCATAATCTTCACAAACAATTAAATCTTCATCAAAATATCCAATATCCAAAATTATATCTTTATGTAGTATAGTTGTAGATGGACCTATTTTACAACTGTCTAAATTATCTTCAAAACACCACCCAAATGGTTTTCTTTGATGATATTTTTTATTTATTTGCTTACCATTTTTAATCCAGAGTTCATCAGTATGAGATATAAGTATATTTGGATTGTTTTTATGAAATTGTACCTGTTTTTCTATTTTACTATCTAGCCATATATCATCAGAATCTAAAAATGTGATCCAGCTATTTTTTGCATTTTTAATACCTGTATTTCTAGCACTTGATACACCTTTGTTGTCTTGATAAATATATTTTATATCAAGATTTTTTAAAAGTTGTTTTGTATTATCTGTTGATCCATCGTCAACTACAATTATCTCATCTACTTTATAAGTTTGATTTTGTACACTTTTTATTGCATCTAATATATGATCTTGTCTGTTGTATGTTGGTATAATTACACTAATATTCATTAAGTTTTTGTTTTAATTGTTCTACTGTATGGATTGCATCTGGATTATTTTTATGATCTGAAAATCCCCAATTTACAAGTATACAATCTATTTGTGCATTTTGTGCTGCATATAGATCTTTATAGCTGTCACCAATAAGCAAACATTCATTGTTAGTTAAACTAAATTTATCCATTATTTTAAAAATCATTTGTGGATCTGGTTTTGATTCCTCTACCATATCGTGTCCAACAACATAATCAAAAAATTTGTATATCTTTAGATGTTTTAAAATTTTATTTGCAAACACACTGCTTGCATTTGTTGCTATGCTTAATTGAAATTTTTTTGATAACTCTTCTAAAAGTTCGTAAATACCATCATATAGTTCAACACCAACTATACAATTTTCATGATAATATTTTCCAAATAGATCTGTTTGCTCTTGTGTGAATTCTTGTGTCCCATAAAAATATTGTGCTGAATTTATATGTGGATCATTTATTTTTTCTAACATTATTGTTGGATCTAAAGGTTCAAGTCCAATATTCTGTCTTACAAAGTTTATTGTTTTTGCT
>Ga0256843_1002306_pt1 | contig 14075 bp, 15 predicted proteins | sample AlvinellametaG_FD_191572 | JGI IMG/M metagenome (GOLD analysis project Ga0256843, IMG submission 191572) | Pompeii worm associated microbial communities from hydrothermal vent at the East Pacific Rise, Pacific Ocean - Alvinella | ecosystem: Host-associated > Annelida > Integument > Unclassified ... | reverse complement strand
CGGGTGTTATCTGTGAAATTATTAAAGACAATGGTGAAATGGCTCGTCGTGATGATTTGGATATTTTTGCAAAAGAGCATGATCTGCATACTGTCTTTATCTCTGATATTGTTGAGTATCGTTTGGCGAATGAACGTCTTGTCAAAGAGATCGATTCTAAAGAGATAGAGTTTTTTGGTGTTAAAGTTACACAACATACTTTTGAAGATCATGACGGTATTGAGCATACGGCTATTCTTTTTTACAGTGCTGGAGAAGTGGCAAATGTGCGTGTCCATAATGTTATGCCCGACAGTGATCTGCTTTTAAATCAAGAGAAGTATAATAATCTTATTAATTCAATTGAGTATTTGAAAAAAAACAGTGGTGTTTTACTCTTTATTAACAAAACACATCATCAAGACAATGCAGCGATGAAAGAGTTTGGCATTGGAGCTCAGATTATAAAGTTTTTTGGTATTTCAAAGATGAATCTTATTACTTCTATGAAAGCAACTGATTTTGTAGGTTTAAGCGGATTTGGTTTGGAAATAAACGAAATTATCGATATATAAAATTAAAGAAGGATTATTATGTCAGTTTTATTAGAATTTGCAATGTTTCCGACATCTGACAACTGTCGAGAGGGGAGTTCTGTTTCAAAACAGGTTGCAAAGATTATTGATGCTATTGATAAGAGTGGTGTCACATATCAGTTGACACCTATGGGAACGATAGTTGAGACAGATACTATGCGTGAAGCATTGGATGTGATTGAACTTGCTTACGAACAGGTCCAAGAGTGTGAACGTGTTTACTCGTCATTGAAATTTGATATTCGTCATAACTCACAAAACAGACTTGTAAACAAGATAAGATCGGTTGAAAAAAATATTGGTCGAGAAATTCAAAAATAGTTTTTCTGAAAAAAGATAACGTTATCTTAACGTTTGTATGTCAAAATATATTATAAAAGCATAAGGAATAAAAATGAAATTAAAAATAGTTGCAGCTATTGGAGTGTTTGGTTTAACAACAACTCTTTTTGCATCAAATGATGCACAAAATCTCTTTACTAGTAAATGTTCTATGTGTCATGTCACAAGTATGCCACAAGATAGAAGTAAGTTGGTAGCACCCCCACTTATGGGTGTTATGCGTCATGTAAAAATGAGTTATCCGAAAAAAGAGGATGCTGTTGCATTTATTGTTGAGTATGTACAGCAACCAACAAAAAGCAAAGCAGTCTGTATGCCGCAAAAAATTGCTCGTTTTGGTTTAATGCCTTCCCAAAAAGGAAATATTACTCCACAAGAGTTACAAAAAGTAGCTTCTTGGATGTTTGATAACTATCCACCAAGTAATTTTAGAGGTGGAATGCATGGAGGTATGCAACAAGTAAATATGATGCCAAAAAATAAGATGAAAAAAAAGTATAATAAAAGATTAACTTTTGAGATGATAGATACAAATAAAGATGGTGTTATCAGTAAAAAAGAGTTTCAATTATTTCAGATGAAGAGAATGGAACAAAAAATAAATAGAATGCAACAGCAGATGAAGAAGATGAAACAACAGTTACAACAGCAGATGAAAATGCAACAAAATATGTAGTTTTTTAGAGGGGACACAAGGGGGAGCGTGTGTTTAGGCAGAAATTATTAATCTTTGCAGGATTGGGTAGTCTTTGTTTTGCTCAAGAGAGTATGAATCAACTTTTAAGTACTTACAAAGTTGAATCAAGTTTGGGAAAGATCACAAAAAGTGAAGCAGCCGGTTTTGTTGATGTCTATTCAAGAGAAGATCTTGAAATGATGCAGGCACGTACTTTGATGGATATTCTAAAGCAGTTCTCTATTCCAAATATTTCCAGAACGGCTAATGGAATAGCTTATTTTGCAAAACCATCGAACATCTCTATGCCAAACTCTGCTATACGTCTTTATATAAATGATCATGATATGGCAGCGAGTACCTATGGCAGTGATGCTCTTATGTGGGCAGATATGTCATTGGAGTATATTGATCATATTGTTGTCTATAAAACGAGCTCCTCTGTCGAGTTTGGAAATGAACCCGGTACGGTTATTATTAAACTCTACACGAAAGATGCTGCTTTGGAGCAGGGTGGTAAATTACGGGTTATGGCAGACAATAAGGGAAGTACATCGTTAAGTACCTATTATGGAGAGACGATGAAGAATAGTTTTTCCTACTTCTTTTATGCAAATGGTAACAATATAAAGCGTGAGAAATACTACAATCAAGGTTATGAATTAAACAGTGATACAAAAGGCGGTAATTTTTATTCAAATATCTCTTATAAAAACTGGTTAATTGAACTCTCTCATTTAGAAAAAGAGACAAACAGTTTTTTAGGAATTGGTACGCAACATACCCCTGATGGTGGTGGATTGGATGCAAATCATGACTATATTCATATAACAAAAGAGTTTCAAAACAACTATAAATTGCAACTCTCTTATGATCAACTTGATTTTGATGGAACATATGCAGACAGCAATGGTATTGCTATTGGGAATTTAGGAGTTGTCGAGAACTATTATACACATTATAAAGATAAAGTTTTTTCTGCAATATTGGAAAAAAGTATACATACTCAAAATAACAAACTCTTACTTGGAGGTTTTTATAAATTAAAAACTTCAGATATAGAGGGTATGTATGATGGTTCTCATAACAGTTATGATAATAATCTGAATCTCTACTCTATTTATGCTGAAGATAGTTACAGTCTTAATAGAACGACAATGTTCGTTTCATCTCTTAAGTTTGATTTTTACCGTTACAAAAAAAGTGTTCAATCCCAAAATGAGATGATAGCGAGAGTTGGATTTATTAAAAATATAGATAATTTTCAGATGAAAGTGTTTTATACAAAGACTTACTATCCAATTCCTATGGCATACCTTTACAGTGACGGTACAAATATTCCCTATAAAACAAATGAAAATTTAGACTACACCGAGCCGACACTTTTGAGTCTTGGAGTCCGATATAAGAGCAAACATCATGAAGCATATATTCGCTATGCAAATATTGATGTAAAAAATAAGATCTCTTATAATCCTACAGATGGTTTTGTCAATATTGGAGATAAAAAGTATAATCAATATGAGTTTAAATATATGTATAAATTTGACTATTTTAATAAGATCAGTTTTGATATATCAATGGGAGACAATACAGAGAGTTTGGAGTTGAGTCCAAAATATATAGGGCATATTATTGCGTATAACCGTTACGGTAAGTTTGATTTTTATAATGAACTTGATTATAGAAGTCATTATGAACTGTATGGTGTTACTGTCAGTGATACTTATAACTTTACTTCGTCTGTAAAGTATCATATTACCAATGATTTTTCTGCGGGTTTTAAAGCTGAAAATATTTTTGATGATTCTGCTGAACAGGTATATAAAAATCTTGATGAAGCGATACCTGTTTTTGATAGAAAAGTATGGGTAAATATGGAGTATTTGTTTTGATTCGATCACTATTTATACTTTTAGTCTTTATTATTACGCTATCGGCATCACCACTGCAAACAGAGAGAAAGATATATCAGACTATTTTACATGCACTTTTCCCTCAGAAGAAGATTGTATATGTCTGGCTTGATGATAAAAGCAGAGAAGGAGTTTTTGAACATATTCCCGGTGTTAAAGTTGTTTCGTATCAAACAGATGCAGATATCTTAATTATTAAAAAGAGTTACGATATTAATGTACGAAATAAAATTATTTTTGCTGATGGATATCTCGTCTATAAACAACAAAAACATAATATTATAGGTGGATTTTATTGGCAAAAAGGTCGTCCAAATCTTGTTTTTATAAAAAAGAATCTTCAAAAAGAGGGTATTAAACTTCCTCAGGATTTACAAGAGTATATAGAAGAGGATACATTTTGATATATATAAATAGAATTTATATTTTTTTAATATTTGTTATTTTTATATCTTTTATATATCTCTATCAGTCTATTGCCACTATTAACGATAAAATGATTTTAAATGTAGAAAAAATTTTAGTCTCCAAAGCGAGTTATTTTGCAAAAAATATTGATCGGGAGTTGAAAAACAATATACATGGACATATTTATCAGGTTTTAAAAGAGAATCCCGAACTTCGAGAACGCCTTGAACATACATTTTCTGTAGTCATTACCCCTTCTTTTAAGTATATCTATCTGCTTTATCGAGATAAAAATGGAAATTATCGTTATCTTTTAGATGGAAGTAAAGAGGATAAGGGAGATTTTAATCAAAAACTCAATGTCGATAAGCAGAAGTGGAATCAGGTTTATGAGACAAAAAAACCGCAAATATTGTTACAGCGGGATATTGATGAACTCTATATTACATACCTTACTCCAATTATTTTTAACAATGAAGTCGAAGCTGTTTTGGCAATTGATTTTTCTACAAAACTTTTAGCCTATATCAATGAGATTATCTCTCCTATTGAAAATATTTTTGTCTATATTCTTATTACTATTGTTTTGTTGTTATTGATTCTGCTGTATCAGGTAATTTTAAATATTAAAACAAAAAAAGAGAGTGTCACAGATCCTTTGACAATGGTCTATAATAGAAATTATTTACGTGATTTTCTAAAAAACAATAATGTTATGCAGTATCAGATTATTATGCTTGATATTGACTATTTTAAAAAGATTAATGATAACTACGGGCATAAAGCAGGTGATTATATTTTACGTGAAGTAGCTTTAGAAATTCAAAACAGCATTCGGGGTAAAGATAAGGTTATCCGTTTTGGTGGAGAGGAATTTTTAATACTTGTACATAAAAAACATGCTGATTTTGATGCATTGAATGTTGCAGACAGAATAAGAAGAACCTTGGAAAAGAGTGTTTTCGTTTATGAAGGTACAGTTATAAAGATTACAGTTTCAATAGGTGTAGAACTCTACCCAGAACGCTTTAAAAACTTTTTGGAAGCTGTAAAACATGCTGATGAAAAACTCTATATTGCAAAACAAGAGGGACGAAACAAAGTTATTGTAGAGAATGAACGCTCTAGCGGATCTCATGAGCTTTTATCTATTCATGATGTTAAAGATGCATTGGATGATAACAGAGTAGTATGTCATTATCAACCGATTTTTGATCTGAAAAATAAAAAAATAGTCAAATTTGAAGCTCTGGTTCGTGTGGTTTTAAAAGATCAAAGAGTGATCTATCCTGTTAGTTTTTTAGAGACTGTAAACAATACAAATATTTATAAAGATTTGACAAAAAGAGTTTTGGATATAGTTTTTGAGGCTATTGAAAAATATAAATTTCCATTTAGTATCAATCTAAATCTCTCTGATATTTTAGATAATGCAGTTTATGATATTTTACTTCAAGAGATTCAAAAAAAGAGAGAAATGACAAAATGGTTGACTATAGAACTTCTGGAGTATGAACAGGTCAATACTGCTATTTTAAGAGAAAGACTTTTGGAGATAAAATCTTATGGCATTAAGATAGCTTTGGATGATTTTGGAAGCGGTTATTCCAATTTTTCTGTTTTTAAAGCTTTTCCTATTGATATTGTCAAGATAGATGGTTCATTGATTAAAGATATAAATGTATCGGCAGAATCAAGTGCTTTAACGGAGTCCATACTCTTTTTTAGTAAAAAACTCGGTATTGAAACCGTTGCAGAGTTTGTTCACAGCAAAGAGGTACTCCAAACGGTAGAAGATTTGGGTATCTCCTATGTACAGGGGTTTTATATAGGAAAACCGCAGGCCGATATAAAGTCTCTTATTTCAGAGACTTTAAAAATTGAGTCATAAATCGCACGCCTGCACCTGTTGCTCCATGAACATTAACATCCCATGGACTCTCTGTATAAGCAGATCCGGCAATGTCGAAGTGTAACCACTTCTCTTTGTTCTCCTCTTTGATAAAGTTATCTAAAAAGAGTCCTGCTGTAATGGCTCCGCCATAGGGTTTGTTTGAGATATTACAGATATCTGCGATCTCACTTTTGAGTTGTTTTTTCAGGTGTTTGTTAAACGGCAGTGTAGCTGTAAGCTCTCCGGCTTTTTTGGATGCTTTTCCAAGATCGTGCTTGAGTTTGCTTGAGTGACCCATAACACCTGTTGTATATTGACCAAGTGCTACCATACAGGCACCTGTAAGGGTTGCAAAGTCAAAAAGGTAGTCTGGTTTTGTTTTGTCCTGTGCATAGTCAAGTACATCGGCAAGTACCAAACGACCCTCTGCATCAGTATTGCGCACTTCAATAGTATCGCCTTTTCTTGAGACTAAAACATCATCAGGTTTATAGGCATTACCACCTATCATATTTTCAACTGCACCGACGAAAGCGTGTACTTCCACATCAAGTTTTAACTCACTTACAGCTTTGATAATACCTAAAACCGCACAGGCTCCGGCTTTATCCATTTTCATGGTAACCATACTTGTAGCCGGTTTTAGGCTAAGCCCGCCACTGTCGTATGTAAGACCTTTCCCAACAAGAGAGATAATTTTTTTGGCATTTTTTGGTTTGTATGCAAGGTGAATGAGTTTTGAGTCATGGCGAGAAGCACGACCGACTGCAAGCATTGCGTTACATCGTTCACGTTTGAGCTCCTGTTTGCCTAATATATTACACTCCAAGCCATTTTCACGAGCTAATTTTTTAGCAACTTTTGCCATTACTTCAGGGTACATATCATCTGGAGCGGTGTTTACAATATCACGTGTGAAGCATGTTGCTTCTGCAATAATAATTGCCTCTTCAAAAAGGCTTGTTAGCTCTTTTACATCTTCACAACTGAGATAGATGTTTTTTATTTTCTGTTTTTTTGCTTTTGATTTGTAGTTGTTAAACTCATAACCACCAAGTATAAAACCTTCAATAATTGCTGTAATGTTTTCTTTGTTTACCTCTACAGAGAGTGATTTGTAGTTATAGCTTTTCATTGCTTTTGCAACAGCTGTTGTTGCTGTTTTTATATTTTCTGTAGAGTAATCTTCAATACCTGCAAAGAGGAGAGATTTCCCATGCATGGCACAAAGAGAATCTTGTTCAGCTTGAAAACCTGCTTTTTGGAGTGTTTTTTTAAATTTTGCTTTTTTAAGTTTTGCAGGTGTTATATATTTGAGAGTAAGATTATTTTTGACATCAAGTGCCTTTTTATTTATAAGTTGTATATTCATAGTTTGTTCCATTTGGTAATTTATTTTTTATATAATAGCAAAATATTAGAAACAGTAGCTGTTTCATATCCTAAAAAAAACTATTTATGCTAGAATCCTTTTTATGGTAATTAAACAAATTTTAATAATTGAATTGAATGAGCAGAATTATAAAGTTTTAGAGGGAGTTCTCTCCAAGGCAGGCTATGTATGTAAGGCTGTTGTCAGTGAGGCAGATTTTAAATCTTTAGAGATAAAAGAGGATGAGTTTGATCTGATTTTGGTAAATGCACATGTCAAGTATGTAAAAGTAGAGAAGATTGTTGAAATTTCAGAAATAAAAAATAATTTAAAAATTCCCGTGATCTATATTGACAGTGCAAAAGAGCATAATAAAAAGATGCTTGAAGAGGCTTTTAAAGCCGGTATTTCTGATTATATTAAGAAACCTTTTGATTCCAAAGAGATTGTTGCCCGTGTCCATTATCACTGTGATCAGCTCTATAAATTTCGTGAGTATAAATTACGGCTTGATAAACTTGCAAATCTGGCAACAATAGATCAGCTTTCAAAACTGACATCAAAGATGCATATGCAGGCGATATTAAAACATCAAATCAGTTATTTTAACAGATATAAAACAGATGCTACACTTATCTATCTTGCTTTACTCAATATAGATAAGTTAATTGGTACTTTTGGATTGGAGAAGGGTGAAAAAGTTATCTCTTCTTTTGCAAAAGTATTAAAGTCTTCAATTCGTGAATCGGATGTTCTGGCACGCTGGGCAGGATCAGAGTTTATTATTCTCTTGCCAAATACCAGTGTCTCTGCATCTGAGTATATTACAAAAAAATTAAAAACAGAACTCTCATCTATTGAAGTAATGAAAGGGATTAAACCTGATCTGGCATTTGGTATTACTTCGTTTATGGAGGGTGATGAGTTAAAAGATGTGATAGAGCGAGCCAAGTATGCTCTCAAAGAGGCGAAAAAACAGACCTATGGAAAAATCCATATAGCCTGATCTCTTAATCAAAATGAAGCAGATCTTTTGCCTGAATCATATCTTTATCGCCACGTCCTGAGAGATTTACGATAATAAGTTTATCTTGAATATTTGGCAGCTTTTTAAGGTAAGCTACTGCATGTGAGGACTCAAATGCAGGAATAATTCCCTCTTTTTGACTGAGCCATACAAAGGCATCAAGTGCTTCTTTATCGGTAATATAGTCATAAGATACCGAACCATTGTCGTTATGGAAAGCGTGTTCAGGACCTATTCCCGGATAATCAAGTCCGGCAGAGATAGAGTGTGCCTCTAAAATTTGACCGTCTTCATCTTGAAGCAGGTAGCTCATTTGTCCGTGTAGTACTCCCGGACGTCCTTTTTTAAGACTACAGCCGTTTTTATCATCGATCCCAAGACCACCGGCTTCTATACCGATACACTCAACGGCTTCATCTTCTAAAAAGTGTTGAAACATTCCAATAGCATTACTTCCGCCACCAATACAGGCAATAACATGATCCGGCAGGCGATTCTCTTTTTCTAAAATCTGTGCACGAGCTTCCCAACCAATAATAGCCTGAAAATCTCTAACCATCATAGGGTAGGGGTGAGGGCCTGCTACAGTACCGATAATATAGAAAGTATCGCGTGCATTGGTTACCCAGTGGCGAATGGCATCATTCATAGCATCTTTGAGTGTACGGCTGCCACTCTCAACTGAGTGCACTTTTGCACCGAGGAGTTTCATTCTAAAGACATTCAGCTCTTGACGCTCAACATCTTTTGCACCCATAAAGATCTCACACTCTAAACCAAGCAGTGCTGCAATGGTAGCCGTTGCCACACCATGCTGTCCTGCACCGGTTTCAGCGATCACTTTTTTGTATCCAAGACGTTTAGCCATAAGACCCTGTGCAATTACATTGTTGACTTTATGTGCTCCCGTATGGTTGAGATCTTCACGTTTTAGGTAGATCTTTGCACCAAGCTCTTTAGAAATATTTGCAGCATAGTAGAGTGGAGAAGGGCGACCGACATAATCTTTGAGATAGTAGTCAACTTCTGCCCAGAAATCTTTGTCAAAACGGATGGCATCATACTCTTCGCGTAGTTTTAAAAGGGCTGGCATAAGTGTTTCAGGGACATAGCGTCCACCAAAAATTCCAAAGTGTCCGTTTTCATCGGGATCAAATTTTGAAGGAGTCGGAATATACATTAATGAACCTCTATAAGTGAATAAACGTCTGTTTTTTCTTTTAATTTTTCTATGCCGTCTAAAAATGTCAGACCTATAACAAAACAGCACTCAACACACTTCGCACCTGTTTGATTGACAAGAGTTGCCGCGGCATTTGCAGTACCACCGGTAGCTATTAAGTCATCAATAAGAAGAACACGAGCTCCCTCTTTCTCTCCAAACGCATCTATATGAACTTCGATCTCATCAACACCATACTCCAAAGCATACTTTTCTCCGATTGTTGTGTATGGAAGTTTTCCCTTTTTACGAATAGGTACAAATCCAAGACCCAACATCTGTGCAAGTGCCCCGCCAAAGATAAATCCACGAGCATCAATTCCCGCAATATAATCAAGGTTATACTCTTTATAGCGTTGATAGAGATGATTCATTAAAACACCATACGCCTCTTTGTTGTTGAGGAGTGTTGTAATATCTTTAAATACAATTCCCGGTTTTGGAAAATCTTTTATATCACGAATAGAATTTTCTATAATTTTCTTTTCAGTCTGTGTTAGTGTTACCATTGTTTTCTCCTTAAAGTAGGGCATCAATACGACTCTCTAATGCTTTGATTTTTGCATTGAGACGATCAACTTCCTGTCTGTGTTTAGAATTTCTCTGTTTTAAAACTTTAAGTTCATTTCTGAGTTTGGTCAGCTCTTCTGTTAAAATATCAACATTCCCAAGTGCACGTTGGAGTTGGATCTGATATTTACGGATGAGAATTTCAGCCTCTTGCAGTGTCAGTTTCATCAGATCATTGCTTCGTTGCTCTTTGTTTGTAATGCTTTTAAAGTAGAACATTTTTACAAAAAGATAGATAGAGACAATAGAGAGAATTGTAAGCAGTGACCATTCCCAAAACATAACTATACTGCCTCTATTTTCTCAACTCTTTGAATATGTCTGCCACCTTCAAAACCGTTTGCAAGCCATGCATCAATAATAGACTCGGCAACACCTTTGCCGACAATACGTTCACCAAAACACAAGATATTTGCATCATTATGTTCACGAGCAACCATAGCAGTATAAGCATCATGGCAAAGAGCAGCACGAATACCGTGGTGTTTGTTTGCTGCCATACTCATTCCAATACCACTGCCACAAATTAAAATTCCCTGAGCATCACTGTTCTCAATAACGGCACGGGCAACTTTGTGTGCATAATCAGGATAGTCAACTCTATCTTTGCTGTATGGTCCAAAATCTTCTACTTCATGCCCTTTTGAACGTAAAAGCTCTACTGTCCAATCTTTAAGATCAACACCTGCATGATCCGTTGCTATATAAAATTTCATTTTTTCTCCTTATGATAATAGTAGGTTTATAATATACTGTACAGGCATAAATAACAGATATTGATTCAATGGTGTCATTAAGATAACAAGCACTATGATCATACCGTAACGTTCATATTTATAATAAAACTCTGCAACAGATTTAATATTGTATTTTAACGCAAGATGCATTAAAAAATGGCCACCGTCAAATTGTGGGATAGGAAGCAGATTAAATACTCCCAAAACAATATTGATAATAAGCAGTTGATATACAAATATATAAAAAAAGATATATATAAGTGAATCTACCGTTGTTGGTGTACTCATCACTGTAAGTCCAATGGCTGCAAAAGCACCCATTGTAAAGTTATAAACGATACCCGCGAGATCAACCTGCATAGCAGCATTGTATCCACCCCGTTGAATAACTTTATACATATCGATAGGTACCGGTTTTGCCCAGCCAAAAAGCATTCCGCCACCTGTACCTAAAAGTAAAGGTACAAAGTAGAGGAGTGCCGGGACAATAATAGTACCGACAAGATCAACATGTGAAATCGGATTGATTGTCAGACGACCGGCATTTTTGGCTGTATCATCACCATACATGTGGGCAACCCAGCCATGCATAATCTCATGTCCGATAATGGCGATTGCAAGTGCTAAAACAGCAGCTGCAATTTTTAATATATCAAGTAAGTCCATAATAATCTTTGTCTTCTCTTTCTCTCTCTTGTATAGCCTTTTTCAAGTAAGGCTCCTCTTCTAAATCTGCCGGTGTTTTTCCTATACGATCCCATCTAATCTCCCAGTTTTTATCGATTGAGAAATAGATAAACCATGGAGTTCCTTCTATATTTTCATACGGAACTGATCCCCAAAAACGACTGTCATTGGAGTGGTCACGATTGTCTCCCATCATAAAGTAGTGATCTTTTGGAACTTTAATAGGGTCAAAATAGAAAATAGGAAGTGGATAACGTCCATTGTTTGTTATTTTTGGATCGTGATGAATACCGGGATGTTTTTTCATATAAGGATTTTTTACCCAGAGTTTGCCGCCAAAAACAGCTATTTCATACCCTTTGTAGTGTTGTTTAATCCATTCATCACCCTCTTTAAAGTGGATAAAAAGATTTTTTTCAGCTACAAAGAGTTCATCTCCCGGAAGTGCTACACAGCGTTTTACAAAGTGTTGTTTGATATTTCCCGGATAACGGAAAATGACAATATCTCCATGTTTTGGAGTATCTCCATTGATGATTTTAAGTTCTTTACTCCATGGAATAACAGGGATCTCTAAAAATGGAATATATGGCATAGGAATACCATACGCAAATTTTTTGGCAAAAAGATGATCACCGATGAGCAGAGAGTCTTTCATACTGCCACTTGGGATTCGGAAGGCTTGTGCGACAAAAAAGATAATAAAAAGAACAATGACAATTGTTCCTGTCCATGAGTTAGACCATCTGTAGAGTTTGTATAAGATGTTTTTCATTATGCTTTCTTCTTGGCATTTAATTTTGCGGCTTTTAGAGTATTGCTTAAAAGCATGGCGATAGTCATTGGTCCGACACCCCCTGGAACAGGCGTAATATAAGAGCATTTTTTACTTACGTTTTCAAAATCTACATCACCGACAAGTTTTCCGTTGTCTGCACGATTGATTCCGATATCAATGATAATTGCACCTTCTTTAACCATATCTTCTTTTATAAGGTTGATAACACCGACACCAACTAAGATAATATCAGCTTGAAGTGTATGTTTTTTAAGATCATCTGTAAAGATATGACAGATCTCAACTGTTGCATCCTGATTTAAAAGGAGTGAAGCCATCGGTTTTCCAACAATGTTAGAAGCACCGACAACACAGCAGTTTTTCCCTTTGACATCAATGTTATACTCAGCTAAAAGCTCCATTACTCCAAGCGGAGTACAGGGAACAAATCCGTCAAGATTTGTTACCAAACGACCAACATTGTATGGATGGAAACCATCTACATCTTTTGCCGGATCAACAAGTTCTAAAATTTTAGTCGTATCAATTTGCGGAGGGAGCGGGAGTTGTACCAAAATACCGTCAATATTTGGGTTTTGGTTCATCATGGTAATGGTGTTTTCAATAGCCTCTTGTGAAATATCTTCAGGCATTTCATGTGAAACTGAATAAAAACCGACACGATCGCAGGCTTTTTTCTTCATATTTACATAGGCCGCACTTGCAGGATCCTGACCAACTAAAATTACAGCCAAACCGGGAGTACATCCACACTCCTCTTTTAACTGAACCACTTCTGAAGCAACCTTTTTTTCTATTTTCTGCGCAAGAGCTTTTCCATCAAGAATCTGCATTTAAACCTCGTAAATAATATTTTTGTTATTATACCTTTTTAAAATAATATTGGGATAATAATGAGAATTTTTTTATTTTTACTTTTAAGTATAGAACTTTTTGCAACGGCTAGTTTCATAACAGAATCAGAATATGCACAACAACTTTATAAAAATCCAAGAGGTATTGCCTGTGGACTCTGTCACGGAGAGCGGGGTGAGGGAAAACTGATTGCTAACTATACACATAAAAACAAGAAAAAAAGTTTTATAGGTCCAGCCATCAATAATGTAGAGTATCGTCGCTTTTACAAGGCTCTTAGCTCCAGAAACAAGGGTATGCCTCGTTACTATCTGACACCAAAAGAGATAGAAGCACTCTACTTTTATCTGCATCAAAATGACAAAAAAAAGAAGAAAAAAGATGTTCAGTAAGATTATAGAGGCGTATGAAGCAAGAGATTTGGCAGCACTTGATGCATTTGCCAAACCACTCTACCGAGAACAAAATAAAAAACGAAATTTTAATGCACCGCTTATGCTCTCTGCAAACAATATCAAGCATTTGATGAAGATAGAATCCTTGGAGAGTGATGCCATTATTTTAAACCTTGAGGATGGTGTAGCCAAAGAGGAGAAACCTTTTGCTCTTGTTTTGGCTGCTATTTTTCTTGGACGTTTAAAGCAGTGCAATAAAAAACTTATTGTTCGTGTTAATGCTCTTGATGCAGGCGGGTATGAAGAGATCACCTATCTGAACCAATTTATGCCTGATGCTATTCGTGTTCCAAAAATTAAAGATGAAAAAGAGGTACGCAATATATTGCACCTTCTCAATGAAGAGATAGAGCTGCATCTTTCTATTGAAACAGCTTCTGCCTGGCATCAACTCTCCACGTTAGCTGTCAATAGAAGGGTGACAACATTTTATTTTGGAGCTTTAGATCTATTTGCTGATATGGGATTACCGCAGAGCCTTATTGAGTTGAATAATCCGACAATGCACTATATGCTTTCTCACTTTTTGGTAACTTCCCG
>Ga0256843_1002305_pt1 | contig 14078 bp, 9 predicted proteins | sample AlvinellametaG_FD_191572 | JGI IMG/M metagenome (GOLD analysis project Ga0256843, IMG submission 191572) | Pompeii worm associated microbial communities from hydrothermal vent at the East Pacific Rise, Pacific Ocean - Alvinella | ecosystem: Host-associated > Annelida > Integument > Unclassified ... | reverse complement strand
CAGAATATTAGTTTTTTCATAGCTCAAAAGCCTTTTTCATATGGGGTTTGATTTCTCCGAAAGAGAATTGATGGTCTGTAAAGTGTTCAAAGGCGATAACCCCCTGATAGAGCAGCATGTCACTGCCGTCTTTGGTCGGTTTTCCGTATGCTTTTGCCAGTTTTAAAAAGGGTGTCTCTTTTCCATAGATGACATCGACACACGCGTTTGCCGAGGGGATGACTGCATCGAGTATTGCCTGTGGTGCAGGAAGGCTCTCATCTTCGAGTCCTGCAGAGGTCATATTGATGACAAGGTCATATGCTTCAGGCTCAAATGTATCGAATGTGGCTGTTTGAAACCCTTCCTGTACAAATCTCTCCAGCCTTTCGGCACTCCGGTTGAGGATGGTCACTTCATATCCTGCCTCTTTGAGAATGACAGAGGTCGACTGTGCCGTACCGCCTGCACCCAGAAAGAGAATCTTTTTCCCTTCCAGCTCACTTACAGCCTTGAGAAAACCCGGTGCATCGGTATTGTACCCGTAAAGCTTGCCGTCTCTTTCGACAATGGTATTGACCGCACCGACCTTTCGGGCGAAATCATCCAGTACATCACACGCTTCAAATGCTGCCTCTTTGTGTGGTACCGTAATATTGATGCCTTTGAGCTTCAAGTTGAAAAAGGTTTCCTTGAGTCTTTTGCCCTCTTCAAGCTTGTAGCGGTTGTAACAGCCGTCAAATCCAAGACCTTGAAAGGCAAGGTTATGCATGAGCGGTGATTTGGAGTGGGATACGGGGTTTCCGAAAATAGCAAAAAGTTGTGTAGACATTACAGTGGTTCCCTCATGGTGTATTGCATCTGTGATATTATACCACTGGTTTCTTTTTATGCTATATGTTTCCGAATACAGCTAAAGAGGCTTTCAGGATCAATTGGCTTACAGATGAGATCCGAAGCTCCAATGGCATATACTTTTTCAAGGGTTTCATTATCGGTCATACCTGTAAGAAATACTACCGGGATTGAGGCTGTGTTTGGATCAGATTTTAGTCTTTTACATATTTCCAAACCGTCTATTCCGGGCATGACAAGATCCAGCAGTATCAAGTCAGGATGATCTTCACAGGCGCATTGAAGAGCAAATTCCCCATCCATAGCAGGAATTACATCGTATTCGAACTCAAGAAGTTCATGCAGGAGTATCATATTGGCCTCATTATCATCGACAAGCAGAATGGTCTGTGTCATTGTATCTCCTCAACAAGAGAGATTGCCTCTTTAAAATTGAATTTTGCAATAAGCGTTTTAATGTTTTCAATAAAAGTACGGTCTTTCTCATTCAGTGTATAGGAGGAAAATGCTTCAAGAACGGGTCTACAATGTTTGGTCTTTTTGCTTTTGACAGCCTCTTTAAGCTCTCTAATCAATTTTTTTCTGGTATCTCCTTCAAGTTTTGGAAGAGAAACATCTGGTGTATCAGATGTTCCGTTTTCAAGTAGATACAGATCATTTAGTACATTTTTGAGCGCATCATTGAATTCTGGAATAAGTGTCCTGTTCTGGGTTTCATCCAACACTTTTGCGATGTTATGAAGCTGCATGGCACCAATACCTTTTGCCATGGCCTTAATATTATGTGTTGTTCGTTTGAATGTGTCTTCGTCCATAGTTTCTATCTTAAGATCTTTATAGTCTTTTTGGAACTTTTCAAGCATTATGCGGTAGAGTTTTATATTCTCAGCGGCATATTTCATACCGGTTTTTATATCGATATAGGTAAACTTTGGCAGAGAGTGGCTATTGTCAAGTATGGTTTGTGTATTAGGTTGTGTGGTATGGGATATTTTTTGAGGAGATGTTTTGGGTGTAAGGTATTGTAAAAGCAGCGTATAAAGGTCTTTTGCATTGATCGGTTTACTGAGATGTGTATTCATCCCCGCTTTAAGAGAACGTTCGACATCATCTTTCATGGCATTGGCTGTCAAAGCAATGATCGGTATTGACGGATCACAGCTTCGTATGATCTTTGCTGCTTCCAACCCGTCCATGATCGGCATTTGGATATCCATAAGTATCAGGTCATAGGTCTGTGAAGCATGTTTATCCAATGCTTCTTTTCCATTGCATGCAATCTCGATATGGATACCACTCTCTTCCAGAAGTCCCAAAATAATCTCCTGATTGGTTTCATTATCTTCGACAAGCAGGATTCGGTTTCCTGTCAGAACAGGAGATTTGCATGAATGCTCTTTTGTATCAATGATCCCGGTATTTTCTGTTGACCCTTCGATGAATATACCGCTAAGAATATCATTGAGTGTGGAAGGGTTGACAGGCTTTTGCAAAAATATATCGATACCCGCTTCTTTGGCTGCCTGGACAATACTTTCCTGTCTGAAGCTGCTGATCATAATGATGGAAGCGGGTGTTGAACTATGGTGAGAAGCACAGAGTTCCTGGATCTTCCGGGTTGTTTCTATACCGTCTTTCCCCGGCATGTTCCAGTCGACAACAATAAGGTCATAGTTGTTTTGGCATTGGTCAAGTTTTTTCAGTGCTTCATCTGCATGATGTGCATGTTCTGTTTTAATATCGAACATATGGAAAATATCCCCCAGAATAGTATGCCATGTCGGACTGTCATCAATGATAAGGATTTTTTTACCGCTGAAAAGTGTATAGTGGTGTTTGTCCTCTATCTCTTCGAGTGGAAGTTCAAAAATAAAACTGCTTCCTTTGTCTTTTTCACTTTCAACCCAGATCTGTCCTCCCATCAGTTCGACCAGCTGTTTGGAGATACTCAGCCCAAGTCCTGTTCCACCATACTTTTTGGTTGTACTGCTGTCTGCCTGTGTAAAAGAACTAAACAGCTTTTCCTGCTGTTGAGGTGTCAGTCCGATACCGGTATCTTTGATTGTGAAACGGCAGTTCCCGCTCTCTGTTCTCTGGATAATAATACTGACTGAACCGATATCTGTGAACTTGACCGCATTGGTGACAAGGTTTGTCATGATCTGTCCGATCCTAAGGCTGTCACCGTAAAAAAGTCTCCCCATTCTATGGTCATAGCTGACGATCAGTTCAAGGTTCTTCTCATGTGCTTTGAGTTCTATGATATTAATGACCTGTTCGATCAGTTTGAAGAGGTCGAACTCGGTTTTTTCAATATCAAGCTTTCCTGCTTCGATCTTGGAAAAATCCAGTATGTCATTGATGATCGTAAGCAGGGATCGTGCACTTTGATCGATTTTTTGAACATAGTGACGCTGTTTTGGCGTAAGGTCTGTTTTCAGTACCAGGTGTGTCATCCCTAATACCCCATTCATCGGTGTACGGATCTCATGGGACATATTGGCGAGGAATTCCGATTTTGTCTGTGCTGCATTCTCCGCTCTTTTTTTGGCAGCTTTGAGAGAGTGTGTTTTGAGCATGATCTCTTCTTTAAGTCTATACTCGATCTCCTTCAGTCCCTTTTCCTCTTCTTTAAAGAGGTATGTAAAGTAATAGAGTAGTGCCAGCAGGGTTAGTGCAATAAGTGTTTGAATGAAAAGTATATGATTGAGAGTGGAAGAAAGAATGGATTTGATATGGTCGATTCTCATAGAAGCACCCAAAATATAGTGAGTACCGTTCTGCGTGATCTTTGGAATCAGAATGCTTCTGAATGTTCCCCATTTACCGGTAGTTTCTTCATAAAAAGGTGTATTTGTCTGAAAGATACTAAGTAGTGCTTTGCTTGCTTCATGGTAAACATCAAAGTAGCGTGTCATCGTATTTTTTTCAAGTTCCTGCGGTGTTGCACTGGAAAGTGTAAAAACAATTTTTCCATTTTGCAGAGACATGGCATAAAGATAATCTATACGGCTGTTCTGAGTATATCTGGAAAGTTTTTTGATATTTCTGATATCTTCATCCGGAGAAACCGTTTTTGCAGAAATGGCCTTGTCAAAAAAGTTCTCTTCAACAAGGAGAGGAATATTTAAAGCGGCAGACTGAAGTTCCTGATCCAGCTGTTTGTAGAGCAGGTCTTTCGTTTCTTGATAGTTGACGTAGGAGTTTAAAAAAGAGATGAGGATTAAAGATGTGAAAAAAAATAATACGAAAATACGTTTTTTACGGTAGGTTTTAAGTAATGTCTGTGTCATTGCTACCTTCCCATAAGATCTATTAGAACAGTATAGACGGAAATAGTATGTAGATTATTATATTTTTCTATATTGCATCTATATGCAATGTAGAAAACTTGACACGAAAGTTACTTCATGGTTTTTGAATTTTGAAGTTTTTTCTCATGAGAGAGAAAGGAGAGATTACAGTTTCTCCATCTCACGCAGTGTTGCAAGCAGCGCACCCAGTTTATTTTTTACTTCCAGGTACTCCAGTTCGGGAACAGAGTCGGCAACAACACCGGCTCCTGCCTGCAATGTAATGCCTTCTTCATTGATGAGAGAGGTTCTAATGGCAATGGCGGAGTCCATGTTGCCATTGAAGGAGAAGTAGCCGACACTGCCTGAGTAGAAACCGCGTTTAAGTCCCTCGAATTTGGCGATAAGCTCCATTGCTTTGATCTTGGGTGCACCTGTCATGGTTCCTGCGGTAAATGTGGCTGCAAAGAGGTCGAACATATCTTTGTCCTCAAGGATCTGTGCCTCTACATCGGAGACCATATGCATGACGTGAGAGTATTTTTCCACACGCATCATATCGGTCACTTTGACCGTACCGGTTTTTGCGACACGTCCGACATCATTACGACCAAGATCAATGAGCATTAAGTGCTCCGCGCACTCTTTAGGGTCATTGAGCATCTCCTCTTCAAGTTCTTTATCCCGTTTGGCATTTTTGCCACGTTTACGTGTTCCTGCAATAGGACGCAGAAGTATCTCTCCGTCTGTCAGACGTACCATTACTTCAGGACTGGATCCACAGATGGAAAACTCCTCATAATCCAGAAGAAAGAGGTAAGGGGAAGGGTTTTTTGAACGTAGCACACGGTAGAAACTGAGCGGATCGATCTTCCCTTTCTGTGTATAGCGGTTGGAGAGAAGGATCTGGAATATATCTCCGGCACGGATACTCTCTTTGGATTCAATGACCAGCTTTTTGAATTGTTCCTCATCGATGCTGAAGGTTCCTTCTCCGTCCAGTTCCACCGGTTTGATGGGGAGCGGGGTAAAGGTATCGAACAGCACACGTTCAATTTGTGACAGTGCATCCGCCATTGAGTCATCATTGAGAATGAAGGTCAGTTTGGCACTTTTGTGGGAGTAGGCAATAATGATCTTGGGACGTACAAGGTCAAGGTCCGGGGTATGCAGCGTATCAAGCAACGGACCCATACTCTCTTCAAGTACCGGTTCAAAGACTTTGACCATATCATAGGCGATAAAGCCGATAAAGCCGTCCACAAAAGAGAAACCGACTTCCTGTGCCTTGGCTTTGTACGATTCCTGATCAATGGAGGCATAGTAGCCTTTCATAAAGGTAAAAGGGTCCTCTTCGAGAATACGGCTGTGTCCGTCCTCTGCTGTATAGGTTGTGATCCTATTCTTGTAGACAATACGCTCTTTGGCACCGATGGTGATAAAGGAAAAGTTGCCGTCACTGGTGTTGACGACACTCTCAAAGAGCATGGTGACCTCATTGGGAAAAAGCTGTTTAATCTCACCATAGAGTGCGACTGGGGTAAGTTGGTCGAAAAGAACGGTTTTGTGCATCATTGATCCTTACTTTTTAACAACAAAGGCACTTTTGTTGATGAGGTCTTTGACCTTGACAATAGCACGGTCAGCAGAAGCCCTGCTGCCATATGGTCCGACCATGACTTTTTTCATGCCGTTGACAGTAAAGATACGGTGTTTGAACCCCTGTTTTCTGATAGCTGTGATCAGGCGTGAATTGGGTGCCGGCGCTTTGCTGAATGACCCGACCTGAATATAATAGGTTCCCTGTGAAGCAGAAGGTTTTGGTGTATTCTTGGGTTTTGCAGCAGGAGCCGGTGATGTTTTGTGTTTTGGTTTGATCTGTGGTTTTGATTTGGTTTTGTTGGATGCCGGTGTAACAGATTCCGGGATCTTTACCGTTTCCTTTGGTTTTGGAGCGGCTTTTTTTACAGGATGTGGTGCTGCAGGGGACTCAAGTTTTGCAGCAGGGGCACTTTGCACCGGTTGGTTCTCTTCGATCACAACAGTTTCCGGCTTTATTTTCTGTTCAGTGATGTGCTGCGAAGCAGGAGCCTCTACCTCCTCTTCTATGATTTCTGAAAGTGCTGTTTCATCTTTTTTCGGCTCTTCCTGTGTCACGCTCTGCAGTGTAAGTTCCGGACTGACAACTTCCATCTCGCTCTCTTCAAGCAATGCAGGCTGGGCATTCGGGTCTTTAAGAATGATCTTTGTCAGGACGATAGCAGCGATCATAACTACGATAAGCAGGGCGATAATGGTCAGAACACTTTTGGCTTTACCGCTTTTCTGGCGAGGTGTATCGATAATCAGGTCATCTAGGTTGTGATCGTTCATAATAGGGAGGTTCTCCGGGTAAATTTTGGATTAATTATACCCAATGATATGTTATAGAAAAGTTTAAATGATTATGCTGTAGAACAGAGAAGGGAAATACCCCTCGAAAGAGAGGTATTTAGGGGTAGAAAATCTAGGGTGGAGGAAGTGGTTTATTCCCATCCATCTTCCACAATTTGTGCAGATTTTCTATACGGATATTTTTTGACCAGCTCTTTGACCGAAAGTTTCTGATCGCCTTCTCTCATAAAGTGAGCAAGCGTAACCGAAGCCCAGTAGTCATCTGCATATTTGGTGTTGTTCAGTTGTACCGGAACACCGTGTTTGTTGACAGTATGGCATGCCGCACAGGTGATTGGACCTGCATATTTACCGTCCGGTGAGTACTGAAGTGCCTGCTCATGTGTGGTCACATCCACAGTTCTCTCTTCACCGTCATATCGGGTAGAGTAGAGTCCGTGTGCCGATTCGTGACATGTCTGACAAGCGATGCTTCCGTGTGCCTTGGAGTATCTGAACAGAGAGTACTTGTTCGGCTGATCGATCGGGAAGTATTTTCCACCTGTGTTCTGCTCAACGAACGGTGCAAGGTGACAATCCGCACAGTGAGGTTCGGATGCGGACAGCCACCAGTCATTACCGCCTGAAGCAGCTTTGTATGGTACTTCTCCACCTTTTGGATGGTTCCACGGCTTAAGATCCAGCTTACCGTCTTTACCGACATTTTTGACAAGCACGGCAGATTCATGTTCCGTATAATACTTCAGTACCTCGTTTGCTCCTGTACTCTTCGGATCTGCCAGAGATGCAAACTTTTTCATATCACCGCCTGTGATCGCTTTGACGATCTCTTTCAGCGGTTTATTTCTAAGTGTTTTCCCCGTCTGTTTGCTGTCATGCTTGATCTCATCATAGGCATACAGTTTTTGTGCGATCTTGGTGTGACAGTTGGTACAGTAGAGTCCTCTGAGCGTATCGGTGGTTTTTCCGTGTTCGTCTTTCATTGAAACATTCTTAAGTTGCCACTTACCGTAACTGTTAAGGAAGAACGGTGGTTTGGCATTTGGGTTGGAGTGTGCGTCACGTCTAACATAGCAGCCTCCACCCGATGTACGGATATCCCCTTTGGCGAATCTGCCTTCACCGTATCTGTCCGTTACACGGAACGGATTGGTATCGTCGTTCATATTCGGGTTCTGGAAGTGTGTCGGGTGACAAGACTGACATGCCTGTGAACGTCCTGCCGCATCAGGCATAGGCACCATACCGAGGTGGAATCCGTGGATTGCTTCTGAAAGCGGTTTTGCTTTGACCGTATCGTATCCGGTGGCTGTCGGTCTTGGTTCTTCAAGGTTTCCTGAAACATTATCACCATGACAATCCGCACAGTTGACCATACCGATCTTTCCCAGACGGTTGTTGGATGCCTTGGGATCGTAGTCACTCAAAAACTTTGTACCATGGTGGGCATCATGCAAAGAGAGAATGTTGATGGAGCCTTCCGAAAGTCTTGCCATATACTCGGAAGTATCCGGATAGGTTTTCCAGTATTCGTACTCCATATCTCCCTGTTTCAACCCTTCATCCCTAGCCATCTGTGCCGCTTTACCGTTTCTGGAGTGACAGGCATAACAGTTGGGAATATCGACCGGGTTTGTACCGAAATAGGAAGCGACCTTTCCGTCCGGTTGGGTGATCTGTTTTCCGTCAGTGGTGTGTAGTTCGACCGTTGAGTATTGGAACGGTTGAAAATCTTTTTCCGTAACGGTACGCAGGGATCCCTGTCTGACACTGTCGTTGAAGGCAGTCAGAGGAAGCCCCAGTGCATCCCAAAGATGTGATGCCGTAAGAATGAGTTTGACATTTTTGACAGCTGGTACAAGTGTATCGGTCATGACGACATTGCCGCCATCTTTACCCGCATAGGTCATATATCCGGTCATAGGTGCACCGGATGGCCCATGGTCGACCTTAACGGGGATCTGGTTTCCCACTCTGAGTCTGTCTTTGTCTGTCACTCCTTTTGGGATGGTACCTTCAAGGTCTTTATAGATAAAAAGGTGTGTCCAGACATAGTTGGCTACATTATCGGTGGCAGAGTCAAGATGCCCGTCCCCGTCAACATCTTTTCTCAGCCCCCAGTATTTCATTTTGTTTCCCTCTGAAAAGGTATTGTCTTTGGTATAGGCAAAGAGCTTGACATTGTCTCTTGGGGTCAGCAGTTTTGGCAGTTTTCCCTTTTTACCGACCCTGATCGCCTGTGACTGGATAGAATTGTATGGGGGTATCACGCAGCAGTAGCTCATGTCGAATCCGACACAGTGCATGCCCAGTTCATAGTTGACGAACATACTGTAGTTTGCTTTTGGCTGGTACGCCTCCTTGCCCTTGACTTTTACTTTTTCCAGTTTATCCAAAGTAAACGGGGGTTTCTTTGAATAGTCTGTTGCAGCAAAAGTGACACTTGCAAGCATAGATGCCGCAACCGTACTTTTGAGAATTGTTGAAATCATTTTTAGTCTCCTTTTAAATTTGATAACGATCAATTTTCACATCAAAAAGGTTAATAATTCTTTAAAAATGATAAAAATATAATAAATTTATTTATAAATGTGTATAAAAATAAATAATGATAATTAAATTTTTTCTCTCTTCTTCAAATGCTTCAGGCAGATTGAAACAATGGACTAAAATAGATTAGTTTGCTTTATGATGCTGCGGATTGAAATCGAGATTCTTCAATAGTATTTCTGTAGCGTCCGGTTTTTTTTCTTTCAGTTTTTTCAGTATTTCGACAGGACGGTCCATTTTAAATAGTTCTGTTTTGATACATTTTCCGGTATGGTCATACCACTGCTGTTCCCCCTCTTTGTAGCCGTTGATATAGGTGACCCTGGAAGCAAGTTTTCCATCATGATGGTACTCTTTTTGTACATCCTCCTTTTTGCCGTTACGGTAGTGAACCTCCAGCGCAAGTGTACCGTTGCTGAAATATTCCCGGTAGGGACCCTCTTTTTTGTCAAAAAGGTAAGTCACTTCGGAGCGTAGTGTGCCATCGGCATAATAAAGTCTGTTAAGACCGTGACGTTTCCCTTTCTGGTAGTGTATGATCTCAATGGTATTGCCGTTACGGTCATACCATATAAGTGCACCGTCACGTTTCCCATCAATATTTTTGACAGCGTAGGCCAGTTCTCCGCTTTCATAGTAGACCTTCTCCCATCCCTCTTTGATCCCTTTTGCTCTTTTGGTACGGGTTCCGTCTTTGTATTCGATTTGGGACTTTATGATACCGGTGTTGAAATATTCCGTAAAAAGTTCCGCATGTGTGAGTGATGTTGAGAAAAGCCCTGCAAGAAGTAGTCTGTACATATCTTTATTCCTTTTGTAATGAGGTTGTCTGTTTGTGTGATGTTAATCTTACAGAGAGAAGCTTGATACATAACTTATTTTTAATAATAAAAAAGAATTATTAAACTCAGTGGGATATAATGAACGGATATGATATTTGAACAGGAGTATACGGATGATAAAAAAAATAGCAGCCGCCGTATTGACAGGTAGTTTCTTGTTTCTTGCATTGCATGCAGAGTCCACCGGAAATACGGATAATAAGATCCGTTATGGCAGGATACTGGAGAAACAGAGTGTGATAGGATATGATTATTTGAAGGTAGATGAAAACGGTACGCAACGCTGGGTTGCCATAGCTAAAGCCCCGGTTGATATAGGAGATATGATCGGGTATGATACCAAAACGGTCATGAGAAATTTTCAAAGTAAAAGCCTTGGAAAGCGTTTTGATGAGATTATTTTTGCCAATGAAGTGTATATTGCAGAGAGATCGGCTGCCCCTGTAAGTATGAAAGCGATGCTTGTCAAGTCGATCGATACGGCTGAGTTTGAGGTTGAAGCAGACGATTTTGTCTTGAAACCGGTCTATACTGTAGAAGAGGTTCATCGTTACAGAAAACAACTGAGTGGGAAGCGTATTACGGTAAAAGCAAAGGTTTTTAAGGTTTCACACCAAATCATGAAGCGTGACTGGATCCATCTTGGTGACGGCACGGGAAATGAACAGGCATTAACGGATGATCTGGTCTTTACCTCCTCCCAGACTGAGGTAAAAGCGGGTGATGAGGTTGTCGCTACTGCCAGGATCGTTGTGGATAAAGATTTCGGATATGGATACTTTTATAGAGTCATAGGAGAGAATGTGACGTTTAAAATAGAATAATATTACGTTAACTTATCTTCAGTATAATAGGGGCAAATTTGATTGTTGAATAGCATCATCACAAGGATCATTATGAAATATATACTTATCTGTATCGTGTTGACAAACTTGCTGAATGCAGGTTTTTTTAAAGAAGAAGAGGGAAGTAAAGCGGCAGAGATGAAGGAGAATGAGCGATTATGTAAACTTTTTACACACAAAGCCGAAACCTATAAAAAAGGCATGCGTGATGATGTTCTGGCAAAAGCGACCCTCGCCTCTTATGAACATAGAGCATCGCTTTTTTGTGCCAAAGTAAAAGAGAGAGACAACAACACTTCCAAGTAATATGAACAGAGAGAATTAGCTTCTTTCTTCTCGTAACTTTCTCTCATTCAATATCGTAAACAGAACCGGCAGATAGAGCAGGTTGAGTACGGTTCCCCATGCCAGTCCGAACCCTAGTGCGATCGCCATTGGCTGAAAGATAGCTGCTTGACCTGTGGGGAAGAAGATCAGTGTTGCCAGACCGATGAGGGTTGTGACCGATGTCAGGATAATAGGACGGAACCGTTTGGCGGCATAGGTGAAGATCTCTTCGATATTGCGTGCTTTTTTGAGATTCATGACCATGATGATCCCGTCATTGATGACCACCCCTGAGAGTCCGAGCATCCCGATAATCGAAGGCATGGAGAGATTGACCCCAAGCAGGAAATGCCCCATCAGCACACCTAAAAAGGCAAAGGGGATCACCGACATCATCATGAAGGTCTCTCTAAATGAGTTGAAGAGGTAGAGCAAAGAGAGCATAATAAGCAGCATCGCTACGGCTGATGCGAGGATCATATCGTCTTTGAGCTCTTTTTTCTTCTCCGCTTCCCCTTTAAGGATGATCTTGATGCCGCTCTTTCGGGCTTCATCCAGCAGGAGTGCAAGTTTTTCAAGCACTTCGGTCGCTGTGATCCGTTTGCTGTTGACATTGGCGTAGATGTAGAAGTTCTTGACTCCGGCATCTTTGATGATCTTCTCGAACGAGCGTATCTTTTTGAAGTCAACTACCTCTTTGAGTGAAACGAATGTACCGTCCGTTAGCGGGATCTGAAAGTGTTTCAATGCTTCAAGTGCATCCTGCTGTTCGCTGCGTACTTTGAGTTCAAGCAGATTGTCACTGTCAAATGCCAGTGCGATACGCCGTTCCAAAAAGGCATTGGCAAGGAGTGACCCGATGTACTGTTCGGTCAGCCCGAGAGACTCACCATAGCTGTTTACTTTGAGCTTCAGCTCATCACGTCCGTAGTTCATGCTGTCGTTGACCGATACGACTCCCTCTGTTTGATGCAGTGCATGTTGCAGTTTTTCGGAGAAGTGCATGACCTTCTGGTTGTCGTTGCTGACCAGCCCTATTTTAAGGTCGGATTTGATGGGACCAACCTTTTTCTCCACTACGGCAAGGTCACTAAGCTCAAAACGTGCTTTATATTCCTGTTTGGTGATGAAATTGCGTATCTTTTCGGCAAGAGTGTCAGACTTCTCTTCTCTGGTACGCCCCTTCTCATCGTAGTAGAAACTAAGTGTCGGGGTGATGAAACGGTCGACAAAGTTCTGCGGTTTGAGCTTTTGCAGTTCAATGGTCATCTGCCCGACATAGGGGTAGGTTTCGGAGTTTCCCGCACTGTCGCGCCGCCACCCTGCGACCGATCCGACATGGGCGATGTAGAGTGCCTCTTTGTTCTCATACAGGTCTTTTTCAATGGCTCTAAGATACTTGAGTGTCTGTGCATTGGTAGTGTTGACATTGGCTTTAAGCGTTACGGTCAATGTGGTAGCATCGAACTTGGGGAACATCTGGAACTTACTGGTTTTGATGCCAAGAACGGTCAGCAGCGGTACCAGTATGACAAAGAGTGCCAAAAAGCGTTTGCGCCGCTTCATGAAGTAGTGAATAATGCGGCTATAGATACGGTTGGCCCTCTCCCATGAGGTGGTCTTCTCTTTGGCATTGAGTACGTGAGCGGCATGGATGGGTAGGAAAATGAAAGATTCGATGAGTGAAGCCAGAACCAGAACCGAGACGGCAATGGGGATGAGCTTGATCACCTCTCCCATCGTGCCGTGCATCATGAGTGCGGGAATGAAGGCAAAGAGGGTGGTCAGTGATGCGATGGTAACGGGTTTGAACATCTCTTTGGCACCCTGAACGGCAGCCTCTTTGGGTGCCATTCCCTCTTCGATATGCTGCTGGATGTTCTCACTGACCACAATGGCATCATCGACAATGATCCCAAGAGCAATGAGCACCCCGATCAGGGATATCATATTGATGGTATAGCCTGCAAAGTAGAGGTAGGCAGCACCCATGACAAAGGAGGTGGGGATACCCAGTGAGATGATGAACGCCATGCGCTTGTTGATCAGCAGAGCGACCAGCAAAGTGATGAGAATGAGCCCTAGAAGAATGTTGGAGACAATGATGTTGAGCCTATCCTTGATAGCAATGGATCGGTCGTCATGTACCGTGTAGGCAATGTCAGGGTGTCTCTTATTGCTCTCTTCGATGATGTGGTAGATCGCTTCGGAGAGTTCGAGTGCATTGCCTTCAGGACTCTGTTTGACATTAAGGTCAAATGCATACTGGGTATCGATGGAGAAGAGGGTAGCGGTATCTTCGTAACGTTTGCTAACGGTGGCAATGTCTTTAAGATAAAATGTTTTTCCTCCGACATTGATGCGGCTTTGGAGCATCTGCTCGGCATCTTTGGGACCATTATGGGTAGAGATAAAGTAGAACCCTTTTTGCGTATCTTCAATGGTGCCGATGGGGTAGATGTAGCTCAGTCCCGAAAGTACACCGATGACACTGCTTTCATCCAGTCCCAATGCACGGATTTTCTCGGAGTTGAGTTTGATGTCGTAGTATTTGTCCGAGTCACCGTAAATGGTCACTTCGGCAATGTTTTTCAGTGATGTGATCTTCTCTTTGAGTCGGTTGGCTTCCTCAAGAAGGACGGCTCTGTCCACCGTGTTGGAAGAGACGGCAATACGCATAAGGTTACGGCGTATATCCAGTACATTGACGGTGGGTTCGTCCATATCGGCAGGGAGGTACTGCTTTGCCAAGGTGACGGCATCTTTGACCTTGTCGGCGGTATTGTATTTGTCGACACGCTTTTCCAGCTCAAGGATGATGTTAAACTTCCCTGCCGAGACGATGGTCGCCATCTTGTCGATACCATCGATATTTTTGATCTCCTCTTCTATTTTGCGTACCGCCATCTTGTCAAGCATATCGATGGAGGTACCCGCATAGTGACCGTTGACCGAGACCATGTCCAGATCGAACGAGGGGAATATCTCTTTGG
>Ga0256843_1002304_pt1 | contig 14079 bp, 13 predicted proteins | sample AlvinellametaG_FD_191572 | JGI IMG/M metagenome (GOLD analysis project Ga0256843, IMG submission 191572) | Pompeii worm associated microbial communities from hydrothermal vent at the East Pacific Rise, Pacific Ocean - Alvinella | ecosystem: Host-associated > Annelida > Integument > Unclassified ... | reverse complement strand
ACAAAGAAGCTCTTGATGCTATTAGTGAAAAATATAATGTATCTGTACCAAAAATGGTAGAAGAGTTATTTAAAAAACCTATCACTCAAAATACTATCGTAGATAAAGATGGAATTGAGAAAGCTATTGTAGAGTTTTTATAAACTCTTTTTGGCTTTATTTTAATTTATATTGGAAATAGATGATAGCTGTAATTAGTATATATATTTTTATAATAATAGGATTTATATCAAAAAAAATTTTCCCTGAAATTAATGAAAAAAGTTTTGTTATTTTATCGGTATATTTTTTACAGCCTTTTCTTACATTATGGGGCCTTACTTTAAAACCTCTAAATATCAATTCTTTAATAGCACCAAGTTTATATTTAAGTATTATTTTTATTAGTTTAATATTTACATATTTACTTGCTAGATTTTTAGAACACAAAGATAGAAGTATAGCTACTATTACCGCACTAATTGGTAATACTGGGAATTTAGGAATCCCTCTTAGCTATGCTTTATGGGGAAGTGATGGTGCTTTTTATGCCACTATACTAAATCTTACTAATATGTTTTTTATCTATATTTTTGGAATATTTTTTTATGCTGGAAAATTCAATATAGAAAATGCAAAAAAAATATTTAAAATACCTATTATTTATGTAGGGTTTTTAGCAATAATTATCAATTCACTACATATAGATTTAAGTAGTATTTCACAAATGCTTCATATGGGTGCTTACTCTTCAATGGTAATTCAGCTTATCATTTTTGGAATTTATACAGCAAATATTAAAATTCAAAAAATACCTATAAAACTTTCAATCATTATAACTTTTGAAAAATTTATCTTAATTCCTATAGTTGGATATTTTTTATTAAGATTTTTAGGTATTGATGATATTATGGCAAAAGTTATTTTACTTGAAATTAGTGTTCCTATTGCTGTAAATAATGTAAATTTAGCAGCACTTTTTGATAACCAGCCAGAAGTTGTAGCATGGCTTATTATTTTAACTAGCATCCTTTTTATACCCTACTTTGTCATTTTATTTTAACTTTTTGGAATAAGTTTTGCTGAACTTCCTTAAAAAACAAGGAAGTTTGTATGGATGATACAATTCACTTAGATAAACTAGAAAAGAAAATGGCTATAACTTTTTTAATATTATTTTATTTTCTAGCTACAATAAATTTATTTGCTCAAAAAATAGGAGATATTTCTTCAATAATCGGTGTAAGAGACAACCAATTAATCGGATATGGTTTAGTTGTTGGTCTAAAAGGAACTGGAGATAGTAGTAGTGCTTTTACAAATCAAACATTAGCAAACTTATTAAAAAACGTAAATGTAAAATTAGATCCTAAAGATATTAAATCAAAAAATGTAGCTGCTGTAGTAGTAACAGCTACACTACCCCCATTTGCTAGACAAGGTGATAAATTAGATATTACTATCTCAAGTATTGGTGATGCTAAAAGTTTAGAGGGTGGTACTCTACTTTTAACTCCTTTAAAAGCTGTAGATGGAAAGATTTATGCTTTAGCACAAGGACACCTAACTATAGGTGGATTTAATGTAGGACAAAATAGAGGTGTACAAGCTCATTTCACTACAGCAGGAAAACTATATGCTGGAGCAACAGTTGAAAGAGAAATTGTATATGATCTATTTCATCAATCTTCAGCTACATTATCTTTAAAACAATCAAATTTTAATAATGCTGTAGCTATTCAAAATCTTATAAATAAAACTTTTCATAAAAATGTAGCAATAGCACTAGATCCTAGAAGTATAAAGCTAAATAAACCCAAAAATATGAGTATGCCAGAGTTTTTAGCTAAGGTACAAAATATTCCATATTATACTCCAGAACAAAATGTTGTAGTTGTAGATGAAAGAACTGGAACGATTGTTGCTGGTAGTGATATAGCAATAGACCCTATTGTGATTACACAAGGGGATATGATTATTAAAATAACAAAAAGAAGTACTATGACTGATTTAGCGGATATTTTTCAAAAATATCATGCAAAACCAAAAGACATAATAGCAATACTAGAAACATTAAAAAGTAGTGGTGCTTTAAAAGCAGATTTAAAAATTAATTAAGGAGCCTAATATGCAAGCTGTAGACAATAGTGTGATTACATTAGGATTATACAATAAAGTAGATATTTCAAAAACAGAAAATTTAAAAAAATTAAAACAATCTTGTGATGACTTTGAAAGTGAAATATTAAACTTTTTTCTAAAAGATGGTCTTAAACAAGATAATTCTTTATTTCCTAAAAGTGCAGGAGAAGATATTTATCACTCTATGCATACTCAAGAATTATCAAAAGAATTAGCAGGAGGATTTGGATATTCAAAATTATTATTTGATTATTTAAAAGACAGAGTTAAATAAAAATATTTAGGTGACGATATAGTAAATAAAAAAAAGGATTTTTTATGATAAAAGGAATTGGAAATAATCCTTCTTTTGTCTCTACTATGTCGTCTAAAGATAAAATAAAAACAGATAATGTGGAGAAAAGTAAGGTAGATAGAATCAAAGATGCTATTAATAATGGTAATTATAAAATAGACTTAGATAAAACAGCTGAAAAACTAGCTGAAACTCTACTTTAATCCTTTCTTTTCTCCTCTTTTATTTATATAAAAAGGAGAAATTTATGCTAATAAAAGCACTCACATCAATTAATCATACTTTAAATAATTTAATAGAAATCACAAAACAAGATATAGAAGATATAAAAGAAGCAAAACATGAATCTTTATTTGAAAGAAATACTAAAAAAGAGGAATATGTAAATCAATTTATAAATTTAAAATCACAAATTGACTCTATTTTAGTTCAAAGAAGTGAAAGTGGAAAACCTTTAAACGAACTTATTTCATCAGAAGAAGATGTATTACTAGGAGAATTTAGAGAAAATTTACAAAATTTTTATAGTTATCATAAAAAATTTTCAAAAATGGCTTTATTAGTTTCAAATTTTTATACAAATCTTATTCATAAAGTTTCAGGTAGTGAACCTGATATTGGATATGAAATGAAACCAGCCATTCATAAACATTCAAATTTATCATTAAAGGCTTAATCATGTCTGGATTATTTTCATCATTAAATACAGCTTATTCAGGATTACAAGTAAATCAATCTGCACTTGCCGTAACAAGTAATAATATCTCAAATGCTAGTGATAAAGATTATACTAGACAAAGAGCACAACTTGTTACAAATGGTTCAATCCATACTACTAGTGGTGATATTGGTATGGGTGCTAAAGTAGAAACTGTTGTAAGAATAAAAAATGATTATCTTTTTTCTAGATATGAAACAGCAAATAAAGATTTAAGCTATTTCAATACAATGCAACAAAATCTTAATGAAATAGCAAACTATTTTCCTGATGTAAAAGATGTAGGTCTAAATAAAGATATTCAAGAATACTATAATGCTTGGAGTGATTTTGCTAATAATCCAAATGATAATGCTTTAAAAGTAAATTTAGCTAGTAAAACTGAAATATTAACAAATACAATTAAAGATACTAGAAATAAAATAGATAGTCTAAATCAATCAGTAGATGCTCAAATAGTAACTTATACAAAAGAGGTAAATGATTTAGCCAAAAAAATAGCTGACTTAAATAAAGAGATTAATAAAGTAGAAGCAAATAATATCAATCATGCAAATGAACTAAGAGACAAAAGAGATACTGCTGAAAAAAGACTTGTGGAATTAACAGGTGCAACTGTATCAAAACAAGGTATCCAAAGTATGGGTGAAATCGATCCAAATATTGCTGATTATGAAGAAAACTATACTATTACTTTAGGAGGATATCCACTTGTTGATAATAATACTTTTCATCCTTTACAAATAAATGAAGACCCAAAAAGTACAGATGCATATCATAGTATTTATTTTCAAAAACAAGATTATTCAACTGAAAATATAACAAAAGATATACCAACTCAAAGTATTATTGGTGGTTTACTAGAATTTAGAGGTACTGACTACGATGCAGATGGAAAAATCACAAATGGATATAGTGGAAAATATATATCTGAATTAGATGCATTTAGCCAAACTTTAATACAAACAACAAACTCAATCTATGCATATTCAGCACAAGAAGAACCAACAGGTGAGCAACTATTTGATCCTATATCTTTAACTGACAAACAAATCAATCAATACCCATTAAATTCACCTGTTGTTTCACAATCTTTGCATAATCCTGTTAGAGATGGAACAATGACATTAAGTGCTTATGATAATAATGGTGCTTTTATTAAAGATATAAAAATAGATATAAAAGCGGATAAATCTCTACAAGCTAATGTAGATGAAATTAATACTGCTTTAAAAAATGAAAATGTAGATTATGAAGCCAAAATACAAAATGGAAATATTGTATTTGTAAAAGCTGATACTGATGGTGATGGTGCTTTAAATAATGGTGCCTTACTTGTAAAAGATGATGGTAGTTTGCTATTTGATGCTTTAAATGATGTGCAATATAAAAACATATCAAAAGCAAATGATATAGACCTTCCTTTACCTATAAAAGATGGTAGTTTTGATGTAGTAACATATGATGATAGTGGTAATGAATTAGCAAGAAGAACAATTACGGTAAATTCACAAAGTAAAGACCCTATGTATTCTACAATGCAAGGAATTTTATCTCAAATCAATATGAGTAATGTTGATGATAATAACGATAATAATAGAAATAATGATGTAGATGATTATTATAATGCTGTATTTACTAATGGAGCATTAAGCTTAAATAAAAAAACAGATGAAACAACTTTTATTGGTTTTGATAATGATACAGCAAATTTTGGTGGAGCTATGCAAATCAATACTTTCTTTAGTGGAACTGATAGCTCAAACATAAAATTAAATCAAAAATTTATAGATGATCCATCTCAAATACAAGCTTACAAAGCCCCAAGTGATGGAAATAATGATGTAGCAAATGAAATGGTACAAATGCAATATAACGAACTAGAATTTACTACTAATTCAGGAACTACGACAAATACTATTTCTGGATATTATAGATATATGGTAAGTGATATTGCAAATGATTCAGAAAAAGTAAATAATAGTGTAGATAATCAAAAGGCATTATTTAATACAATAGAACAAGAATATCAAAGTGAAAGTGGTGTAAATCTTGATGAAGAAATGACAGATTTAATGAAATACCAAAATGGTTATCAAGCAGCTGCTAAAGTTATAACTACTATTTCCACTATGATGGACGCTTTAATGGGAATTAAAACTTAATTTCCATTTTCTTTATTACAATATACTTAAATTTATGTTAAAATAACCTTTAAAAACTATATTTTTTTAAAGGACTACAATGTTTGATGTAATACAAATTCAAAAAATGTTACCACATAGATACCCATTTTTATTAGTTGATAAAGTAACTGATATTAAAGAAGGTGAAAGTATAACTGCTTATTTAAATATTTCAATAACAAATCCAGTATTTGAAGGACACTTCCCAGACCATCCAATATACCCAGGTGTTTTAATCATAGAAGGTATGGCACAAGCTGGTGGAATTTTAGCTTTTCAATCAGTACCAGAAGAAGAAGTAAAAGATAAAGTTGTATATTTTATGAGTATTGATAAAGCAAAATTTAGAAGCCCAGTAAAACCAGGTGATAGATTAGAATATAAATTAAATGTAATAAAACATAGAGGAAAAATTTGGCAGCTTGATGGTAAAGCTTATGTAGATGGAAATCTAGTAGCAGAAGCTGAACTTAAAGCTATGATAATGGATAAATAATGATACATAAAACTGCAATAATAGAAGATGGTGCAATTATAGGAAATAATGTAGAAATTGGGGCTTATGCTTATATAGGAAGCAAAGTAAAAATTGGGGATAATACAAAAATACATCATCATGCAACAATAGAAGGAAAAACTACTATTGGAGAAGGAAATGAAATATTTCCTTATGCATCACTAGGAACTGCTCCACAAGATTTAAAATATGCTGGAGAAGATACTGAACTAATCATAGGAAACAATAATAAAATAAGAGAATTTACTCTTATTAATACAGGAACTATCCAAGATAATGGAAAAACTATTATAGGTGATAATAACTTATTTATGGGATATGTACATGTAGCACACGATTGTGTTATTGGAAATAAATGTATATTTGCAAATGCAGCTACACTTGCTGGTCATGTACATGTATACGATGGTGCTGTAGTAGGTGGAATGACACCAATTCATCAATTCGTACATATTGGTAGTCTAGCTATGGTAGCAGGTGCTAGTGCTGTAAGCCAAGATGTACCACCTTTTTGTATGGTTGAAGGTAATCGTGCAAAACTAAGAGGTCTTAACCTAACAGGACTTAGAAGACACTTTGAAAAAAGAGAAGATATAGATGCTATCAAAAAAGCATATAAAGAACTTTTTGAAAGTGGTAAACCACTAAAAGAAGTAGCGCAAAATATTTATGATTCAACAGATAATATTTATGTAAAAAAATTAGCTGAATTTGTACTAAATTCAAAAAGAGGAATAGCATATGATAGAAAAATGTGATTTTTGTGGAACAGTTGAAACTGAAGAAAATCCACTACTTGAAGGGGAAAATGCAAAAATTTGCCAAAATTGTGTAATTAGTGCTTATAAAATAGTAATGGGTGCACTTGATGTAGAAGAAGAACATGAATTCAAACTTCTTACACCAAAAGAATTAAAAGAAAAATTAGATGAATATGTAATTGGACAAGATAGAGCAAAAAAAATCATTTCAGTTGCAGTATACAACCATTACAAAAGACTTTTTAAACAATCTGAAGTTGAAGATGATGATACAGAACTTCAAAAATCAAATATTCTAGTAATAGGACCAACAGGAAGTGGTAAAACTCTAATCGCACAAACATTAGCAAAATTTCTTGATGTTCCTTTAGCTATCGCTGATGCGACAAGCCTTACAGAAGCTGGATATGTAGGTGAAGATGTAGAAAATGTAATATTAAAGCTACTTCAAGCTACTGATTTTGATGTAGAGAGAGCTGAAAAAGGGATTATTTTTATAGATGAAATTGATAAAATTTCAAGACTTGGAGAAAACAGAAGTATCACTAGAGATGTAAGTGGTGAAGGAGTTCAACAAGCACTATTAAAAATTGTAGAAGGAACTGTAGTAAATGTACCTCCTCATGGTGGAAGAAAACATCCTGGAAGTGAATTTATTCAAGTAGACACTTCTAATATTTTATTTATTGCTGGTGGTGCTTTTGATGGATTAGAAGATATTATTAAGAAAAAACTAAAAGGTAATGTAATAGGTTTTGGTAATGAGAAAAAAGGGGAATTATCTAAAGATGATATTTTAGAATTAGTAGAACCTGATGATTTAGTAAAATATGGTTTAATCCCTGAATTAATAGGAAGATTCCCTGTAATTTCAACTCAAAGAGAACTTACAAAAGAAGATTTAGTAAAAATCTTAACTGAACCTAAAAATGCCCTAATCAAACAATACAAAAAACTTTTTGCTATTGATGGTGTAAAATTAACGTTTGAGCCTGAAGCATTAGAAGCTATAGCAGAATTAGCACTTGAGAGAAAAACAGGTGCAAGAGGACTTAGAGCTATTTTAGAAGAAAGTATGGTAGATATTATGTTTAATCTTCCAGATTATGAAGGATATGAGATTATTATTACAAAAGATGTAATAAAAGAAAAAAAAGAGCCAATTTTAGTAAAAAATAAAGGATAATAATGGCAAATGTATTTGATAAAATTATTGGATTATTTTCAAATGACCTTGCAATAGACCTTGGTACTGCAAATACAATCGTAACTATAAAAGGAAAAGGGATTGCAATCAATGAACCTAGTGTAGTTGCTCTTAAAACAACACACAATGGTAGAAAAAAAGTTCTTGCAGTTGGTAAAGAAGCAAAAGATATGGTGGGGAAAACTCATGCAGGGATTACAGCTATTAGACCTATGAAAGATGGTGTGATTGCTGATTTTGATATTACTCAAGAGATGATAAAATATTTTATAAAAAGAGTTCATAATAGAAATGCTTTTATTTCACCAAGAGTGATTATTTGTGTACCTTATGGTCTTACACAAGTTGAAAGAAAAGCAGTTAAAGAATCTGCTATGAGTGCAGGTGCTAGAGAAGTATTTCTTATAGAAGAGCCTATGGCAGCAGCTATTGGTGCTGGACTTGCTACACAAGAACCACAAGGTAACTTAGTAGTAGATATTGGTGGAGGTACTACTGAGATTGGTGTTATTTCACTTGGTGGTCTTGTAGTATCAAAATCAATTAGAGTTGCCGGAGATAAATTTGATAAAGCAATAGTAGATTATGTAAATAAAACTTATTCTTTACAAATTGGTGAAAGAACAGCTGAAGATATTAAAATTCAAATTGGAACAGCTGTAAAACTTGAAAAAGAACTTAAAATGTTTGTAAAGGGAAAAGATAGAATATCTGGTCTTTTAAATACAATCGAAATTTCAAGTGAAGATGTAAGAGAAGCTTTAAAAGAACCTGTAAAAGAGATAGGTGAAGCACTAAAACAAGTATTAGAAGATACTCCAGCTGATCTAGCAGGTGATATAGTAGAAAATGGTATTATTCTTACAGGTGGTGGAGCACTTTTAAGAGGATTAGACAAATATTTAAGAGAACTTGTTAAACTTCCTGTATATGTAGCTGAAGACCCTCTTTTAGCTGTTGCTAGAGGAACTGGTAAAAGCTTAGAAAATATAGAACTACTTTCATCTGAATTAAATGAATAAAAAATATTTATATATTTTTTTCACCTTTTTGGTGATTACAATATTTTATTTTAAAAAGCCTCTAATAGATAATACTTTATATCTATTTAATCAAACAAAAATAACTATTTCATATTATATTTCAAAAATAAGCACAACAATTTCAAATCATTTCAATCAAATAGAAAAAATAGAAATATTAACTAAAGAAAATCAACAACTAATAAATGAAATTCAAAAATTAATACCTATTAAAAAAAAGTGTGAAAATCTTAAATTATTTGAAAAATTAAATATACCTAATATCACTTTTACACAAACTATATCTTATGCAAAACTTCCTGATATGAGCTCTATTTATATAGATTACAATAAATCTATTAAATCTCCTAAAGGACTTATATATAATAATCAAACTGCTGGTATTGTGGTAAAAAATATAAAAAATTTTTCGTTAGCATATTTAAATGACAATCCAAATACTTCATATACTGTATTTATAGGAAAAGAAAAAATACCTGGTGTATTATTTGGAGGAAAAGAGATTAAAATAAAATATATTCCAAAATACAGTAAAATAAATATTGGAGATTTAGTAATCACTAGTGGTTTAGATAAAATTTTTTATGAAGGAATTAATGTAGGTTTAATAACTAATATAACTAAAAAAAATCTATATCAAGAAGCAACTATACAACCTTTCTACAACCCTCTTCATCCAAACTTTTTTTATGTAGTGGGAAATTAAGTAACATATTTAATAAAATTTAATTTCATCTACTAATAAGAAGACAATTCTTATCTTCTTTTGTGATATATTGAAAAAAACTCGACACAAGGAGATATGATGAGTAAAATATTCTATCCGGATAGAAAAATCTTCAAAAATTCTAGAATCAAAAATATGTGTGAATATAATAATCTTGTTGCTGATTTTGAAGAAAATTATGAAGGAACATGGGGAAAATTAGCTAGACTTAAACTTGATTGGAAAAAACCATTTACAAAAGTTTTAGATGAAAGTAATGCTCCTTTTTATAAATGGTTTGTAGGTGGAAAAATAAATGCTAGTGAACAATGTATCGATAGACATCTAAAAGATAAAAAAAATAAAGCTGCTATTATCTGGGAAGCTGATGATGGAAGTAAAAAAATAGTAACTTATCTTGAATTATATAAAGAAGTAAATAGATTTGCTAATCTTTTAAAATCATTAGATGTTAAAAAAGGTGATAGAGTAGTTATATATATGCCAATGATACTTGAAGCAGCTTATGCTATGCTTGCTTGTGCTAGAATCGGTGCTATTCACAGTGTAGTTTTTGGTGGTTTCTCTGCAGATGCTTTAAAAGATAGAATCCTAGATGCAAATGCAAAAGTTGTAATCACTGCTGATGGTGCTTTTAGAAAAGGTAAACCATATATGTTAAAACCTGTAGTAGATGAAGCTATTAAAGATGTAGAATGTGTACAAAAAGTAATCGTAGTTGAAAGAAATGGTGAAGAGATTGCATGGAATGATAGAGATGTAAGTTATGAAGAGCTTATAAAAAATCAATCAAGTGTTTGTGAAGCAGAAGAGATGGATAGTGAAGACCCACTATTTTTACTTTATACTTCAGGAAGTACAGGAAAACCAAAAGGAGTACAGCACTCAACTGCTGGATATATCCTATGGGCTCAAATGACTATGGAAAATGTATTTGATTTAAGAGATAATGATACTTTCTGGTGCACAGCTGATATTGGATGGATTACTGGGCATACTTATATCATTTATGGACCACTTGCAGCTGGTACTACTACACTTATGTTTGAAGGTGTATTTACTTATCCAGATGCAGGAAGAGCATGGAGAATGGTAGAAGAATATCAAGTAAACCAATTCTACACAGCACCTACTGCTATTAGATTATTAAATAAAATCGGAGCAGATGAACCTAAAAAATATGATTTAAGTTCTTTAAGAGTTCTTGGAACTGTAGGTGAACCAATAGACCCAGAAGCTTGGATGTGGTATTATGAAGAAGTTGGTGGTGGTAGATGTCCAATAGTTGACACTTGGTGGCAAACAGAAACTGGTGGACACATGATTACACCAATAGCTAGTGCTACTCCTATAAAACCTGCAAGTGCAACATTTCCTCTTCCAGGAATCAAAGCAGAAATTATTGATGAAAATGGAAATAAAGTAGCACCAAATGAAAAAGGTTTATTATGTATTACAAAACCTTGGCCAAGTATGATTAGAACTATTTGGGGTGATCCTGAAAGATTTGTAAGTAGTTATTTTAGTACTGCAAAAAAAGATGGAAAACCTGTGTATTTTAGTGGTGATGGTGCTATTTATGATGAAGATGGATATATTTTTATTACAGGTAGAGTTGATGATGTAATCAATGTAAGTGGTCATAGACTAGGAACTGCTGAGATTGAAGCAGCTGTAAAAAAAGTAGATTTAATAGCAGAAAATGCAGTAGTTGGAAAACCTGATAGTATTAAAGGTGAATCAATCTTTGCTTATATTGTATTAAAAGGTGAAGATAATCTAGCTACAGAAGTAGAAGTACTTCAAGCTATAAATGAAGTAATCTCAAAAGAGATTGGAAATATTGCAAAAGTAGATAGTATAGCTATAGTTCCTGGTTTACCAAAAACAAGAAGTGGAAAAATTATGAGAAGAATTCTTAGAAGTATAGCTAAAGGTGAAGAAATAACTCAAGATATTTCAACTTTAGAAGACCCAACTATCGTAGAAAAAATTCAAAATATTGTAAATAAATAAGTGGGATTTACCCTCTTATTTTATTTGTAACATTACAAAAGCTTGAATTAAACCAATAATAGCTCCTAAAAAAGCTCCGGCAAAATTAATAAATTTAAAATGTTTTTCCATTAAAGAAAACAACATACTCTCAAGTTGTCTTTCATCAAAATTATTTACTTTATTTTCTACTAATTCCCCTACTTTTAAATTTTCAATAATTTTATAACTTTCATTTTCTAAAAATTTAATAGCTTCATTTTGTAAATTTTGCTTGATTTTTTCTTTATCCACAAATTTATCTAAATCTATAATATTATTTACTTTATTAGCTAATTTATCAATATTTTCTAATACCATATTTTGTATCATATCTTCATTTAAAATAGCCATAGCAAAAGGGAATTTTGTTTTTATCATCTCCATTACAAAATCAGAGATATTTGTAGCTACTTTTTGAGGGTTTGATTTGATAAATTCTGTAATATTTGGCATTTCAAATTCATCTATTTTAGATGATATTAGACTTTTAATCTCTTCTTGAAACTCTTTACTATTTAATAATTTATGAATTTCTTCTTTATCAAGTAAATGATTTTCTACCACATTTGCTACATTCTTAGCTAAGTTTTGCTTCTCTTTTGGAATAACACCTTGTGGAATTACAGTAATACCTGCTATTTTTTTAGCCTTATAAGGTCTAAAAAGCATTTTAATTGCTATGAAATTTGTAATATATCCAATAATCGCACCAATTAAACTACTTACTAAATATATCATAACAAAACTCCTAATATAATGATTTTATAAAATGAAAAGAAAAAAAAAGCCAAAAATAGCTTTTTTTTAGTAGATTATTTATTGTTTCTAGATGCTCTTTTTCTAGCTACTGGGTCTAAAACTTTTTTTCTAATTCTAATATTTAAAGGAGTGATTTCAAGTAATTCATCATCTTCAATCCACTCTAATGCTTTTTCAAGATTCATATCTGCAGGTGGAACTAATTTGATAGCATCATCACTTCCACTAGCTCTTACGTTTGTAAGTTGTTTACCTTTAATTGGGTTTACATCTAAATCATTTGGTCTAGCATGTTCACCAATAATCATACCTACATATACTTTGTCTTGTGGTTTGATAAACATTCTTCCTCTATCTTGAAGGTTGAATATTGCAAATCCTGCTGCTTCACCATTTTCCATAGAAACTAACGCACCATTAATTCTTTTGTGATGTACACCAGTAAATGGTCTATATTCTAAGAATGAAGAGTTAATAATACCTTCACCTTTTGTATCAGTTAAGAATTCACCTCTATATCCAATTAATCCTCTTGCTGGAATTTCAAATTCAATTCTTGTATATCCATCAGCCATTGGAGTCATTGATTTCATTTCAGCTTTTCTTTTTCCAAGCTTTTCAATTACTGCACCACTATATTCATCAGGTACATCAACTACTACAAACTCAAATGGTTCTAAATGAACACCATTTTCTTCTTTTGTAATAACTTCTGGTCTTGAAAGAGAAAACTCAAAACCTTCTCTTCTCATATTTTCAGCTAAAATAGTGATTTGAAGCTCACCTCTTCCTGAAACTCTAAATTTACCTTCACCAGCATCTTCTACTCTCATAGCGATGTTAGTTTCTACTTCTTTAAGTAATCTATCTTTAATTTTATTACCAGTTACATGTTTACCTTCAGTCCCTGCTAGTGGTGAATCATTTACACTCATCATTACACTTAAAGTAGGTTCTTCAATATGTAATGGATCAAGTGCTTCAATATGATCAGGATCACATAATGTATCACCAATATCAATTGTACTAAATCCAGCTACAGCTACAATATCTCCAGCTTCAGCCTCATCAATTTCGATTCTATCTAAACCTTTAAAACCGATAAGTTTAGTAATTCTTCCATTTACTTTTTCACCATCAGCTCTTACAAGAGTTAATGTATCACCTTTTTTAATTTTACCATTAAAGATTCTTGAAATACCAATTTTACCAATAAATGGATCAGAATCAAGTGTAAATACTTGTGCTTGTGCAGGTGCTTCTGGACTTCCTTTTGGTTCTGGAACTTCATTAATAATAGTTTCAAAAAGTGGAGTTAAATCTTTGTTTTCATCTTCAAGATTAATTTTTGCATATCCATCTCTAGCTGCAGCATATACTACAGGGAATTCAAGTTGTTCATCATTTGCATCCATAGCAGCAAATAGGTCAAATACTTCATCAACTACTCTATCAGGCTCAGCACCTGGTTTATCGATTTTATTTACAACTACGATTGGTCTATGTCCAAGTTCTAGTGCTTTTTTTACAACGAATTTTGTTTGTGGCATAACCCCTTCTTGTGCATCTACAAGTAAAAGAACAGAGTCTACCATTTTTAAAACCCTCTCAACTTCCCCACCAAAGTCAGCATGTCCCGGTGTGTCAATGATGTTGATTTTATAATCACCATAAGTAATAGCAGTATTTTTAGAAAGAATTGTAATTC
>Ga0256843_1002303_pt1 | contig 14084 bp, 8 predicted proteins | sample AlvinellametaG_FD_191572 | JGI IMG/M metagenome (GOLD analysis project Ga0256843, IMG submission 191572) | Pompeii worm associated microbial communities from hydrothermal vent at the East Pacific Rise, Pacific Ocean - Alvinella | ecosystem: Host-associated > Annelida > Integument > Unclassified ... | reverse complement strand
CCACTAACACCATGGCTATGAATATTATCAGGGTTCCAATACCCATAGCCCCCTTCTTACCCCTCAAAAACTCAAAAACTCTCATTCCCTATCACCTTATCATCTCATCTTACCTTACCTAAAAAATGTATTCACGTATCCTCCCCCACACAATTTCCCCTTACTTCCCTCAATCCAGTTCAGTATATACTGTAATTCTTTTAAAATATATTCTTTTTGCGTAATTCGTTTGGTAGCCAATTTTATAGGTGTATGTGTAGTGATTTGTGTAGGTGGGGGATAAACGAACCTTAAATAGTCAATTAACGTAAAATTTATAAAAATTCGTCATTTGTGTAAATTTAATCCGACACAAAATAAACATGCATGCGAATATAAAAGTATATATATGTAGATTTATTATAGTTATAACGAAATATGTTAATATGTAATATTATATATTTAATTAAGATTATAAGAGTTATTTGTAAATATAATTATATATAAATGCATGTTAACATTAGGTGATGTTATGGACAATGATGAGATAATAAAAACGCTCTCAGCTGAGTTATTAAAAGGGGCTAAAATGCTATCAACCCATTGTTCAAAATGTGGATCTCCACTATTAGAAAAAAACGGTAAAATTTACTGCCCAATATGTGAAAAATCAGTAAATACTAAAAAATATAAAAAAGAAAGCAAAAATGAAGAAAATCTTTACTTTAAAGATGAGTTGGACTTGGATATGATAATTATATCCAAAATATCCTATTTATCTAAAAAGTTAGAGAAGGAAGAGGAAGTTATCAGAATAAAAGAAATAGCAGAAGCTTTATCTGCTTTAATTAAAATAAAAGAAAAACTCTCAAATTCAAAAAATTAATGGCCAGTTCATTTTTTATTTTTATTTTTCATTTTTTTAGGTTTTCTCGTCTATTTTTATTTCTGAGATGGTTATAGTTAAAACATCATTTGGAGATGCGGTTAAATCACTGTTTACTATTAAATTATAAGTATTTTTAAGATTCGTGATTTCTTCTAACAATATTATCGAGGAATCGTTTTTAAATATTACATTTCCACCATCTACATTGAGGAGATTTATTTTTTCGGTTTTTGAGTTTATAGCAATATAGTAAACTCCTCTTTCTGGGAATGATATAGAGATTGGAAGAATATTCCTTCCTTTTTTAAGTTCTTTAAGACCAAATTTTGCATAAATTGTAATACGAGGGAGGTCTTTTGTTTCATCTGCTTTATTTCCTTCGTTATTTTCATTATTTTCACTGTTTTTATTGTCATTTTTATTAACCTCAATACATCCATCTTTTAAAGCATCTACTTCTGAAAAGTTCCCTTCATCCCCACTATTATTGAATCCACAATCATTTTGAGAAATATTACTTAAATTAGCTGTGTGAGGTGTTAGATCTCCTTTATCCCCATTATGAAACGTTTCAAAGATAAGTAATCCCGCTCCAAATAGCAAAACAATTAATAATATAACGACTAACATGCTCTTATTGTTTATATGATTTATTATATTATAATTTATATAATTTAAATATGTTCGGCTTAAATTGTTATTAGAGGTATTTTTCCCAGTGTTTAAAGTTAGATCGGTTTTTTTATCTACTGATGTTGATGATAATCCAACTTTGACAAGACCCTCATCTATTAACTCATCTTTAAAACATGATACAAAAAGGGGTATTTTGTCGTTTAAGTTTAATTGTTCCTTTATTTCTTCTTTTATTTCGTTAAGTTTGTCTTTATTTTGGATAATCATGTTTATTAATTTAATAATCCTATACTTAAACGGCTCAGCTATGAGTTTTCCATTTTTATTCTTAAATTTAAATAATTTTCCATTCAATTTATTACTGCAAGCAATTACACTTCTCGGATTTTTAATTTCTTTGAATTTTATTGATGATTTCCAATTAAATAATGAAAATTTCTCCGATAATTCAAAAGGGCAGAATAACCTATACTCATCATCAATAACAAAAATCGGAGAATTACCAATAGAGAATAGCATTAATAATCCATTTCTAAATACACCCCCAGAGATTGAGAGATTGACTTTCTCCTTATCAATGTTTTTATGATTAATGAATTTCTCAACAGCCCCAACTGCATCATGTATTCCAACTTCGATTAAATTTTTTAGATTTGTAATATATCTGTTGTTATATACTGATTTACAAAACTCTCTTGACACTATTTCAGCAACACTAAAAGAACTATCCTCTGTCTCATCACATATAACAAAAACAAGAAAATTCTCTTCACTATCTAAAATATAGTGTGAGTGTTCACTATAATTACTGTCTATTAAGTATCCGCTGGAAATAGAGAGGGCAATCATAAAACCCACCAAGATCTGCTTAATTTGAAATTAAAAATTATCGTCAATTTATTAAGTATTTATTAATTGTTGCTAATATATTATATTATCCCAAGTTAATATTTTTGTATGGGGTATTAATATCTTTATCCTTTAATAATTAGTTTTATCTGATTTATTTTATTTGGTATAGTTTTTTATCATATTTATTTTTATTGTTATCTACAAAAGTTTTAATCATCTCTAAGAACAAAAAAACAAAAATAAATAAAAAATAAAAATAAAGAGGAATAATAAAATGAACAAATCCCACAATGGTGAAAGTATGATAATAAAACTCAATGGATACGGTTATAGTTCAAATTCTTATTTATTAATTGGAAAAAAGACAATTTTAATCGACCCTGGGGCTAACCATCTAATCTTAGAGAATCTAAAAAAGAATGGAATAAAAAATATTGATTTTGTAATAAACACACACTGTCATTTTGATCATTCAGCAGCAGATCATTTAATCGAAGAAGAATTTAATTGCCCTACAATCATAGAGGATAAAGAAGTCAAACATCTCAAAAGTGGAGACGAAGTTACTGTTTCATCATTATTCGGAGCAAAACTCATCCCTCCAAAAGAAATAATTCCTTTATCGGAGATGGAAGATGAACTAAAAAATTATGGTTTAGAGATTTTAAGAACGCCTGGGCACACTTATGGCTCTATATCCATAATCTATGAAGATGGTTTAATAACTGGAGACACGCTATTTGCTTATGGTGTCGGACGATGGGATCTACCAACTGGAAATTTAATAGATTTAAGAAGATCAATATCATTGTTAGAGAACGTTGCCAATGAAAGAAATATAAATAAAATATACCCCGGACATGGAGAGATCGGAGATAAGATGGCCTTTAATTACGCAAAGTTGTTTTTATAACGTTTTTATAAATTTGTTCTATAAATTTTAATGAACGGGCTTATATTTTAACATCGAAAAGTCGAAAATTAAGTGATAAGATGATAGTAATAATTCCAGTATCTCCAATAAACTCTTTAAAAACAAGATTATCTGAGTTTTTAAGTGAAGAGGAGAGGAAATATCTTCTATTAAATATGTTGAGGGATATTAAATCAGCTTTAACCAACCTTGATACAGTGGTTGTAAGTAGGGACGAAGAGATCTTGAATTTTGCAAAAAAAGAATTAAACGCAAAGACAGTAAAAGAAAAGGGAAAGGGATTAAACAATGCAATAAAACAGGCCTTTAAGGAAATCAGCGAAGAGGAAGTATTAATAATTCCCGCCGATATTCCTTTAATAAAAAAACATCATATTAAAGATATTATCAATCTTTCAAATCATTATGATATGATAATCGCTCCATCAAGAGGAGGAGGAACAAATTTATTATATTTAAAGTCAAAAAACTCAATAGATCTGAAATATGAAGGATTTAGTTTTTTAAAGCATCTGAAAGAAGCGGAAAATAAAAATTTGAAATATCACATATATGATTCCTTTCTGGTCTCTGTGGACATAAACACCCCAGAAGACCTCGGAGAGATATTCATTCACGGAGAAAAAACCCATACAAAGCAGTACTTAAAAAGTTTAGGAATCTATGTTGAGCCAAAGCACTCATCTGCCGGAAGATTTGTAGTCAAAAGGAGGGGTTGATGATGAGATACTTAACACTTTGTAGTATAGAAAATGCAAAAAATATTGTAAAAGAATTTTTAGGCATGTTAAAAGATGTTGAAGAAGTAGATCTCTTTAATGCCGTTGGAAGAACACTTGCAGAAGATATAATTTCAAATATAGATGTTCCTCCCTATGATCGAGCGAAAATGGATGGTTATGCAGTTAAAGCAGAAGATACCTATGAGGCAGAGGAAGATAATCCTGTTGAGCTGAAAATTATTGGGTCTATAAGAGCAGGAGAATTAAAAGATTTAAAAATAAATAGTGGAGAATGTGTAGAAATAGCCACAGGAGCAGTGATTCCAAAAGGAGCTAATGCCGTGGTTATGGTAGAATATACAGAGAAAGAAAATGGAAAAGTGAAGATATACAAAGCAGTGCCTCCAATGGAAAATATACAATTTGCTGGATCAGATATAATGGCAGGAGAACTTATTCTAAGAAAAAACACCCCTTTAACTCCGAGAGATATTGGGGTCTTATCAGCCATTGGTAGGAAAAAAATCAAGGTCTACAAAAAACTGAAATTTGGAATAATATCGACAGGCAACGAACTTGCAACTCCTGAAGAAAAATTGAAATTTGGGCAGATATACGATATAAATTCATACACACTTGCCTCTTATATAAAAACTCTTGGCTATGATTTTGAGTTTTTTGGAATAGCGAGGGATGATAAAGAAGATCTCAAAGAAAAAATCAGAAAGGCATTAAAATGTGATATTATCTTATTAAGTGGGGGAACATCAGCAGGGGTTGGAGATCTAACTGAAACAGCAATAAAAGAACTTGGAGGGGAAATATTAGTCCACGGTATAAAAATAAAGCCGGGAAAACCCACCATAATTGGAAGAATTGGACAAAAATTGATAGTAGGGCTTCCCGGTTATCCGACATCATGCCTAACAATATTTGATGTGTTATTTGGAAATGAAAAAAATATCATAAAAGCAAAATTCCCACAGAGATATATTTCAGCGAGAGGAAGAACAGAATATCTTCCAGTGATATTGGTTAAACATGAAGATGGATTTTCTGCCTACCCAATAACAAAGGGAAGCGGAGCAATAACCTCTTTATCAGAGGCGGATGGATATATTATCATAGATGAAAATAAAGAGATATTAGAAGATGAAGAAGTTAATGTGCATGTTTTTGGTGATGTTAAAATAGGATTAAATATTATCGGAAGCCACTGTGTAGGAGTTGATATTATTATAAAAGAGGGAGGTTTATTTGCAAAAACTATAAATGTCGGTTCTTTAGGGGGTTTAATTTCTATAAAAAGAGGGGAGGCAGATATTGCAGGAACTCATCTTTTAGACGAGAAAACTGGAACATACAACATTCCATTTTTAGAAAAGTATAAAGTTAAGAACGCAGTGTTAATTAGGGGATATATAAGAGAGCAGGGATTTATTTTCAGAAAAGAACTTGGATTTAAGACGGTTGAAGATATACTAGAAAACATATATAATTTAGAATTTATAAATAGGAATAGAGGATCAGGGACAAGAATACTGTTTGACAAATTTTTGAAAGATTATAAATTATCTCCAAACAAAATAAAAGGATATGAAATAGAAGCAAAGACACACTCAGCAGTTGCAACTGCAATAGTAATGAAAAAGGCAGATATTGGCTTAGGGATTAAAACAGTAGCAGATCAATATGGATTAGGATTTATTCCATTGGCAGATGAATACTACGATTTTTTGATTAGAAAAGACAGATTTAATGATGAAGATGTCCAAACATTCATTAAAACTCTAAAAATTGTAAAACTACCATTCAAAAAGCCGAAAGATTGTGGAGAGATTATTTGGGAAGGTTAACATATTTAATCGAAAATAATCAAATATGGTAAAAATTAAAAAATAAAATAAGAATTAAAATATAGAAGAAAATAATTAAATATAAAATAATCATTGAATAAGTTATCCTCAACATTTATACTTTTTTACATCTTTAAATCTTTTGACAACAAAAAATTTTAATGTGATTACTATGAAAGAAAAAAAACCAAAAATCGATGCATTAATCGACTGCACGTATAAAACAGAAGAAAATAGAGCGATTATCTACCTCTATCTTTTAGAAAATATTTTAAAAGATAGGAACTTCTCCCCCTATTTTTACGTAGAAACGTTAAAAGATAAGGTAGAACAAGAGGATATAGAGGAGATAAAGAACTTTTTATTAAAAGAGGATCTATTAAAATTTGTTGAAGATTTGAAAATTGTTAACAAAACAATATTAAGGAAAGAGAAGGAGGTTATTAAGATTACAGCCACACACCCTCAAAGAGTGCCAAAACTAAGAAAAATTAAAGAATGTAATGTCGTTAAAGAGATCTATGAACACGACATTCCATTTGCAAAGAGATACTTAATAGACAGCGATATAGTTCCAATGACCTACTGGGATTTTGAAAACAGAAAACAAGTTAGCATAGATATTCCAAAATTAAAAACAGTTTCCTTTGATATGGAAGTTTATAATAGAGATACAGAACCAGATCCTGAAAAAGATCCAATTTTAATGGCAAGTTTTTGGGACGATAATGGAGGGAAAGTAATAACCTATAAACACTTTGATCATCCAAACATAGAAGTTGTAAATAGTGAAAAAGAACTGATCAAAAAAATCGTAGAGATGTTAAGGCAGTATGATGTCATATTCACCTATAACGGAGATAACTTCGACTTTCCTTACTTAAAAGCAAGAGCAAAAATTTACGGAATAGATATAAAATTAGGAAGAGAAGGAGAAGAATTAAAGATAAAAAGAGGAGGGATGGAGTTTAGAAGCTACATTCCCGGGAGAGTGCATATAGATCTATACCCAATATCAAGAAGATTACTAAAACTGACAAAATATACGTTGGAAGATGTTGTTTATAACCTATTTGGAATTGAAAAATTAAAAATTCCGCATACAAAGATCGTAGATTACTGGGCAAATAATGATGAGATTTTAATAGAGTATTCATTACAAGATGCAAAATACACACACAAAATTGGAAAATACTTCTTTCCATTGGAAGTAATGTTCTCAAGAATTGTTAATCAGACACCTTTTGAAATTACAAGAATGAGTTCTGGACAGATGGTTGAATACTTGCTAATGAAAAACGCCTTCAAAGAAAACATGATAGTTCCAAACAAACCAGATGAAAAAGAATACAGAAAAAGATTGCTAACAAGTTATGAAGGGGGTTATGTCAAAGAACCAGAAAAGGGAATGTTTGAAGATATAATAAGCATGGACTTTCGATGTCATCCGAAGGGAACGAAAGTTATTGTAAAGAATAACGGCTTAACAGATATTGAAAACGTAAAAGTGGGGGACTATGTTTTAGGAATAGATGGCTGGCAGAAAGTAAAAAGGGTTTGGAAATATCCATATAATGGCTTTTTAGTAAATGTAAATGGGTTAAAATCTACACCTAATCACAAGATCCCTGTAATAAAAAAAGAAAATGGGAAAGATAGAGTAATTGATGTAAGTAGTATTTACCTTTTAAAGTTAAAAATAAACTTAAAAAATTGTAAGATATTTAAAATTAGAAATTTTGAGACAATTGGAACGTTTAAGAGAGTATTTAAAGAGCATATCAAAATAAAAGAAATGGAAGAACTGTTAAAAAGGTTCGTGTATGTTGATCCAAATGAAGGACTTGTAATTAAAGTTAAAAATGAAAAGGAGGATAGATTTAAGACAGTTATATCTATTCTCAAAGAACTAAACATACCCTACAAACATATAGATGAAAAAACGATAAAAATCGACTCGATAGATGGACTTCTAAAATATATAGCAACAATAGGATTCAACGATAGAAATAAAGAAAAAATACAAAAAATAATAAAAGAAAAGAGCTTTCTTGAATTTAAAGAATTAGAGGGCATAAAAATCTCAATTGAAGAATATAAAGGATATGTTTATGATCTAACTCTTGAAGGGAGACCTTATTACTTCGCAAATGGAATTTTAACGCATAACTCTCTTTATCCTTCCATAATTATTGCCTACAACATCAGTCCAGAGACGTTGGATTGCGAGTGTTGTAAAGACATTAGTGAAAAGATACTGGGACATTGGTTCTGTAAAAAACGGGAGGGATTGATTCCAAAAACATTAAGAGGACTTATAGAAAGAAGAATAAACCTTAAAAATAGGATGAAAAAAATGGAGAGTGAAAAAGAAATAAACGAGGAATACAACCTCTTAGATTACGAACAGAGATCATTAAAGATTTTAGCCAATAGTATTTTACCTGATGAATATTTAACAGTTATTGAAGATGATGGGGTAAAAATAGTAAAAATTGGGGAATATATTAACAGATTAATGGAAAAATATCCCAATAAAATTAAATTCAGTGAAGTATTGGAAGTTAAAAATTTGAAGACATTCTCATTTAATAAACTAACTAAAAAATGTGAGATAAAAAAAGTTAAGGGATTAATTAGGCATAAGTATGAAGGTAAAGCATATAAAATAAAACTAAGATCTGGAAGGACAATAAGAGTAACAGAGGGACATAGTTTATTCAAATATGAGAATGGAAAAATTGTAGAAGTTAAAGGAAATGAAATAAAAATTAACGATTTAATAGTTGTTCCAAAAAAACTTCCATACATCAACAAACATATTGTTATAAACATTCCAAAGAGATTAATCAACGCTGATGAAAATGAAATAAAAGACCTTGTAATCACAAAATATAAGGATAAAACTTTTTTAATTAAATTAAAAAAGACGCTTGAGGATATAGAAAATAATAAAGAACTAAAAATCTATTGCGATAACATATATTATGATGAGTGCATCACATACTTAGAAAAACTTGGATTGATAGAAAATAGGTCTATTAAAAAGATAAAAAAAGTAGATATAAAAATAACAGATAAAAAGAGGTTTAAATTATACAAAGAATATTTAGATAGAATTATAGAACACGGTAATTTCAAAAAAGGCAGATGCAACATCCAATACGTAAAAATTAAGGATTACATAGCAAATATTCCAGATAAGGAGTTTGAAGATTGCGACGTTGGAGTGTATAAAGGAAAAATAAACGCTCTTTTAAAATTAGATGAAAACTTGGCTAAATTTTTGGGATACTTCGTAACAAGAGGAAGATTGAAAAAACTGAAGGCAAAAGGAGAAACAGTTTATGAAATTTCTGTTTATAAGTCATTACCAGAATATCAGAAAGAACTGGCTAAAACATTTAAGGAAGTCTTTGGAGCAGGTTCTATAGTTAGGGATAAGGTTACAATGGACAACAAGATTGTATATTTAGTTTTAAAGTATGTATTCAAATTTGGAAATAAAAATAAAAAGCATATTCCAGAAGAGATATTTTTAGCAGATGAGAAAGTTATAAAAAGTTTCTTAGATGGGTTCTTAAAGGCAAAGAAAAACTCTCATAAGGGAACTACGACATTTATGGCCAAGGATGAGGACTATCTAAACCAGTTAATGATACTATTTAATTTAGTGGGAATTCCAACAAGATTCACACCGGTTAAAAATAAAGGATACAAACTAACTCTAAATCCAAATTATAAACTGATCAACGATCTAATGCTTGATGAAGTTAAAGAAATTGAGGAATTTAATTATAATGGCTATGTTTATGATTTAAGTGTTGAAGATAACGAAAACTTCTTAGTAAATAATATCTACGCCCATAATAGTGTATACGGTTATTTGGCATTTCCAAGAGCAAGATTTTACAGCCGAGAATGTGCAGAAGTCATTACATATTTGGGAAGAAAATATATTTTAGAGACGATAGAAGAGGCAGAAAAATTCGGATTTAAAGTGATCTATGCAGATAGTGTTGTTAAAGATGCCAAAGTTATTATTAAAGAAGAAGGTAAGATAAAAGAGGTAAAAATTGAAGATCTGTTTAAAAAAGTTGATTATACAATAGGAGATAAAGAATACTGCATTTTAAACAATGTGGAGACATTAACCATTGAGGATAATAAGTTGGTGTGGAGGAAAGTTCCTTACGTAATGAGGCACAGAACAAATAAAAAGATTTATAGAGTTAAAGTAAAAGATAGATATGTTGATATTACGGAAGATCATTCAATCATTGGAGTTAAAAATAATAAATTGGTTGAATTAAAACCAACTGAGATAAAAAATGATGAAACTAAGTTAATAATTTTAAATAAAGATCTAAAATCATATAATTTTGCGAGTGTTGAGGAAATAAACTGTATAAAATATTCTGATTATGTTTACGATATTGAGGTTGAAAACACGCACAGATTTTTTGCAAACGGAATTTTAGTCCATAATACTGATGGATTTTACGCAGTTTGGAAAGAAAAGATTAGTAAGGATGATTTAATAAAAAAAGCATTGGAGTTTGTGAATTATATAAACTCAAAACTTCCCGGAACGATGGAGTTAGAATTTGAAGGTTATTTCAAAAGAGGAATCTTTATCACCAAAAAAAGATATGCATTGATCGATGAAAATGGAAGAGTTATAGTTAAAGGATTAGAATTCGTTAGAAGAGATTGGTCAAATCTTGCAAGAATTACACAAAGAAGAGTGTTAGAGGCATTATTATTAGAAGGAGATATAAATAAAGCTAAAAAAGCTATACAAGACGTTATAAAAGATCTAAGAGAGAAAAAAATAAAAAAAGAGGACCTTATTATTTACACCCAACTTACTAAAAACCCAAACGAATATAAAACCACAGCCCCTCACGTAGAAATTGCAAAAAAGATGATGAGAGAGGGAAAAAGAGTAAAAATTGGAGATGTTATCGGATATATAATAGTTAAGGGTTCTAAATCAATAAGTGAAAGGGCAAAACTACCAGAAGAAGTTAATATTGAGGATATAGATGTTAATTACTATATTGATAACCAGATCCTTCCTCCCGTCTTGAGAATCATGGAGGCGGTTGGGATTTCAAAAAACGAGTTAAAGAAAGAAGGAACTCAACTAACGTTAGATAGCTTTCTGAAATAAATCAACCAAAAAATATAACTATACTCAACATAAAATAATTTATTGTAAACAATGATGATTATTAAAACTTAAAAATAAAAAAATAGCAATTAGCGGAAAATAAGGGCCTGAGAAATATAATAACGATATTTACAGAAATGGGAAATTAAAGATAAACTTTTATCGATTGAAATTCAACGCGATGATGAGTGCCGACTTCGCTGAACTGTGATGAAACCTGGGACATCTGAGCGTTATCATTTATTTAAATATCTCAATTATTTTTACATCATTTATTATTAGTTGAAATTAAAAATATTAAAATTGAAAATTTGGTGGAATTATGAGATTGTTAACATTGGAAGAAGGAACCTTTGCAGTTAAATATGCAAGAGCAGTTATTGAAAACTATTTAGAAGGAAGAGAAGTTATAGTGGAAAACTACCCTGAAGTGTTCAACGAGAAGAGAGGATGCTTTTGCACTCTCCACACATATCCAGATAAAGAACTTAGGGGCTGCATAGGGATTCCAGAACCGATAATGCCACTTATAAAGGCCTTGGAAGAAGCAGCGATAAGTGCTGCAACAAAAGATCCAAGATTTCCTCCAGTAACGTTGGAAGAAATGGATAGTATTGTAATAGAAGTTAGTATTCTAACCCCTCCAGAACTCATAAGAGTTAAACATCCAAGAGAGTATTTAGAAAAAATAAAAATTGGTAGAGATGGATTAATTATCGAATACGGATTTTATAGGGGGCTTTTATTGCCACAGGTGCCAGTGGAGTATGGATGGGATGTTGAAGAGTATTTAGCACACCTATGTTTAAAAGCTGGCTTACCCCCAGATATGTGGCTGGCTGAGGGAGTTAAAATTTATAGGTTTGAAGCACAGATATTTGAGGAAGTTGAGCCAAGAGGAGAAGTTATTGAAAAAAAGCTTGTTTAACATTAACATATAATTAAAATATTTAAGATTAAGATATTGACCTATATATTTTCCTTGTCTCTTCATCTGCCAAATCATAAACCTTTATTATCTCAGTTGAAATCTTTTTTAATGTTTCAGTTGGAAATGTCTCAACAAATACCGAGATCACGCGAACAGAATTTTCTTTTATAAACTTATCAAATCTTTTTAAAAATTCATCATTTATCTCAGCGTATCCATCCGTTATAAGTAAAATATCTGCATTTTTAAAGTCGCTGGTTTTTATAACTTCCATTGCCCTATTTAATGGTAAAATAAAGTTAGTTCCTCCTCCAAAGTAGAGTGATGCAATCTCAATAATCTCCTCAACAGTTATATTTTTAGGATCTATTCGCTTTTCAAATCTAACCCCATCATCAAAGGCAATATAATATATATCTCTCTTTTCTCTTTTTGCAATCTCTAAAATGGATAAAGCCACGGCCTTTCCCCATATTTCCCTTTCTCCATACATAGAACCACTGTGATCCAGTAGAACAACTATTGGACCTTTCTGCTTATCTAACTTTTCATTTATATCATAAACTAAAAGTTTTTTATCCATAAATCTTCTTAAAAAATCATAATATAAAATTTCATCCGAAAAATTTACAATTTCCCTTGTTAAAAGGTATTTTAAGTCCCTACCTACCTTTATAGAGTATATCTCTCCAGAATAATGCTTTATCTTAGATCTATATTCACTTATTGCAAGTGATCTTAACCTTCCAAGTTTTTTTATAATAGATCTGACTTTGTTATTGCTTAAAATCTTGTCTGCTAACTTTATCCTTTCAGTAGGAGATAATCTCTTTTTATCTCCTTTTCCCTTTCCAATACCCTCAATTGCATTAAATCCTTGGACAATTTCTGAGATCTCATTTGATACTTCTTTCATTGCATTTTTTCCAATTTCTTTAAGTTTTTCTTCAAGATCTCTACTTTTCTCTCCCCCACCGCTTGAAAACTTTTTTAACTCCTTATTTAACTTTGCAAGTTTTAGGTTTTCAAAGAACTTCTCACAGAACATTATTGTAGCAGTTCCAGCATTCACTTCATCAAGTTCAGTTAATAGCTTACTCTTCTCATACTCAATATTTTTTATAGCCCCCTCTAAGATCTTCTTATTTATTTCGAATTTCTCTTCAATAACATCGTTAAATTCAACAACATACTTAAAAAATGCATAAAAAATATCTTCTGCCAATTTTTCATGAATAGGGCTGAATTGGGAGTAGTGGCTGATAAGTTTTTGTAAATATCTACTATTTCTTAAAAATTTTTCATATGCCTTTTTGTCATATGCATCGTGCTTTATAACGTTTTTCATAGTCCCACTGATTTAAATTAATTAGCAATTCCTACTAACCTTTTAACAATCCTTCAACATACTTTTTAAATCCCTCTACCTCTTTTAAAACATCCTCAACGAGCTCATAAGGTTTATTTGCTTCAATTGCCTTATTTTTAACGTCTTTTAAAGTTATTGACATGCTATTTAACTTACCCAAAATTTCAAGGCATTTTCTATACTCTATTCCTCCAAACTGTATTTTATCCTTATTTATTTTCTTTATCTCGTTCATTAAGCTCTCTAAAATCTCTCTCTGCTCTAATGCAAAGCCAGCAAAGTGATTTGATATTTTAAAAATCTCCACTGAGACCTTAAAGAACTCATCTGGCTCATTCCAGTAAACGTGCCTCAATATGTCCAAATCGTTTACATCTGCTTTTTCCTTGCCGTTTAGATAGGCAAAGCATTTAACTGCTTTAACTGACTTTTTAAATCTTCGATCTGAGATATTTATTCCTTCACTTTCCAAAGATAGCTTTATTTTAATTAAATCCTCTTTTATATCTGAAATATCTACTTTTAACGCCTCTTTCTGCATTTCTTTAACATCTTCAATATCAATTATGGTTTTTGGTTTATACTCTTCATCCAAATCGATCAACTTTGAAAGATTTTCGTAGTTTTTTATTCCTTTTACTGTTTTTCTGAATAGGAATCTGTCGTAGAAGGCGAGTAATTCGTTTTCTTCTGGGAGTTCGTTTGAGGCCCCAAATAAGCTTATTAATGGAACTTTTTCA
>Ga0256843_1002301_pt1 | contig 14089 bp, 20 predicted proteins | sample AlvinellametaG_FD_191572 | JGI IMG/M metagenome (GOLD analysis project Ga0256843, IMG submission 191572) | Pompeii worm associated microbial communities from hydrothermal vent at the East Pacific Rise, Pacific Ocean - Alvinella | ecosystem: Host-associated > Annelida > Integument > Unclassified ... | reverse complement strand
AAAGAACAAAAAGAAGCAATAAAAACATTATTAAATATAAATATTTATAGAAAAGAAAAAATTTTAAATAAAATAATAAAAGATTATAAATTCAAAGATTATAAATTATTAATAGAAATATTAGAAGAATTAAATTTTAATTCAGTAGAAGTATTTAATATACTATTAAAAAATTTTGAAAATAAACAAAAAAAAATAATAGAATTTATTATTAAAAAATATAATAAAGACATATATTATATTGTTGAAAATTATACAAGTTATATGTATCCATACTTATGTCATAATTATAATGATGAAGAAATAATTAATATTTTTGATAAGTTAGAATATATTGATAATGAAGAAACAAAAGAAGGATTATTAGAAGAAATAAAAATAAATAGAGAAAATAACAAAATAAAAAAAGAATATAATAGAATTAAAAACAATGAGAATTAGTTAGTGAATAACCTCTACAAAACAATTATAGAAGAGGAATTATTGTTAAACATGATAAAATAGATAATCAAAAAGAACAAAGACACAAAAGATAAAAGAGGCAACCAGCTTCCATATATGGACTTGAACCCTAACTTGTTAATTGATAAAATGAACGATGTATTCTTTTGTTATAGTTTCTACTTGATTATCTATTTTAAACATTATAAAATGAAACAAAGGCATAAAAGAGTTTTCTGATTTCCTAATAATAAACGATGTAATCTTTTATTGTAGTTTTCATTTTATAATGTTTAAATTTGAGACAAAGGCATAAAAGAAGTATTAAGTGCTCTACCACTGAGCTACTGAAAAAGGATTAACCTTTCCAGATTGGATTCGAACCAATGACCACTGCATTAAAAGTGCGATGTATTCTTTTACTATAGTTCTCAGGTGAATAACCTCTCATAAACTCTTAGAGTTATAGAAGAAGTATTCTTGATAAACAAAAGAAAGATTGAACTTCCTTTTTTGATAACCATATTATAAATCAAAGAAAAGTCATATTATGTCAAAATTAAAAAAGAATGAAATTTATTTAATTTTTTTTGTCTTGATATAATAAGAGCCACAAATAACAACATTTTCGAAATCTCGTTTTTGAACATTCCATAATCCACAATCCTCTTCTATAATCTTTGATTTAGGAGAGGTCAAGGATTATTCAGTCTTTACCTTATTAGATATATATTTTTTTTTAATTATCTCAATTGTATCCCCCACCATAATTAATAAATATATCTACTACTTACTATTTTAAAATTATTAACAATTTAATAATAATTTGATAGAATTGCAGTATATATTAAGGAGTGTCAAGTGAAAATAACAAAAACAGCTAAACTAAAAATCACTTCACACTCTAAAATATTTGATGATACAATAGAGATATATAATAAGGCTTTATCATTTTATATCTCTGTATGTGAAAAAGAATATTGTGTTATGAAGAAGTTTAAACACTCAAAAGAGAAATTAAATTATATAGAATCTTTAACTCATTTTACAGCAAAAAACAAAGATATTAGATATGATTTTGATAAAGATTTCTATAAATTTCCTTCATACTTAAGAAGAACTGTAATTATGGAAGCTTTAGGAATCTGTGATAGTCATTTTAGCAGATTACAAAATTGGCAAAATAAAAAAGAGAATAGATTATCCAAAGGTAGAAAATTCTTTGAGAAACCACCTATACTTAACTATGAACATAATTCATTCCCAACACTTTATAAAGATAATATGTGGGAGAAAATAGAAGAAGGAAAGGCTAAAGTAAAAGTATTTAAGAATAATGATTGGGGTTGGATAGAAATAAATCATTCAACAAAAAATCTAAAATCAGGACAACAATATAGATTTAATGGTTCTAAAAAACTTAGAGCCAAAGAAACAATAAAAAAGATATTGCAACTTTTCAAAGTAAAAATAAAAATGGGGAAATAAAACATATAACTCTGACTTATCAGCAAGTTATAATATAGCTAGTAGATATTTTATAAGATATATTTTAAAACTCTTGTCGGAAACTTCAAGGTTACAAGTAGAAGCAAAAGTCCCTTCACTTGTAGACAGAACCAGTCATACTTTATCTTCATTAATTAAGTTAAGAGAGGTTTGTTGATTATGTCAATATCACTTTTTTTATCTTGTATCTATGATAAAGAAGCTCCGTTCATAACTTGTAAGAGTTTGAGCGGTGAGATTCACTAAAAAAGAAGAGCCATATCTTTATTTATATTTTTATCAGAAATATCAATTAAATTTAAATCTTTATCAAAACATTTAACAGAAGAAATTTCAGTATCTGAATGAAGATTTGAATATTCAATAAAAAATGGAGTATTAAGAACTACAAACAGATGCAACAAAGGAGAAGTATAAAAATGAGGTCGTGCCAAAATAGCAATTTGAATTTCATATTTATTTAAACCTTCTTCTTTTAAAACAGAAACAAAATCTTCTTCACTCTCTTCTAACCAATTAATTAAATATTCATTAGCTGAATTAACTTTTTCTTCTGTCCAAGAACTATTTTCAATAAGATATTCAAGATAATCATTTTTTGAGTTGAAGTCTAATAATGTTTTCATATTTAAAACCTTTTATTTTTTGTTATATAAATTATAACAAGAAAAGGCTTAAAAAAAGATGAAATATGATTTAAATTAACTTTAAATCATTGTAATAATTGGAAAGTGAATTAATTGTTTTAATTAAATAATTATTTAAAAGTAATGTGTTAGAATATAATATATCTTCTATCTGTTCACGCAAATCAATAAGATTAACAGTGGTTTGGTTCAAAGTTATATATTCAATAGAAGGTCTAGAATTAAGAATGTTATCAATCATAATATTCATATTAATAAGTTTATCTATTTTTTTATTTAATTGATATATATTCATATTATTAGTGTCCTTTTTTAATAAATTTATAAATCAGCTAATGTATAAGCATCATTAATAGAAGTGTTCTTTTCATAAATAGAATCTTCGGAAGTAATTTTTTTGCCATTAGGAGAAAGATTATAAACAACTTTTCTCATAACACCGGCAGCAGAAGGTGTTTCTAAAATAAGTTGTTTACCATCAAGATAAACAGAGGTGTGAACATCATTATATTTTTCAATATTTTCTTCATCAGAACCTAAACCATATTCGTTGATATTCCAATCAACAATTTTTTGAATAAGGGTGGCATTCATGAATTAATTCCTTTTCTTTTATAAATTATAACAAAGTCAAGCTTAAAAACAAATTATAAATAATTCAAAAAATCTTTTTTTTAAAAATTCTATATTGAATTTCTTATTAGGGAAAACATTATTATAATGTTGAATAATTGTTGATTTATAATCTTTTATTTCTAGAAATTTAACAATATCTTCGCTACTATTATTGATAATAAAAGAAAATAATCCATCTGTGTTAACATAATAAATATGCTTAAAATATTCAAACCATCTATAATATTTTATTATTTTTTATAGTCTTTGATTGTTATATATTTTAAAATATAATTCCTTTTTAGATGAATTAGAAATAAAAAAGTATTAATATACTCATAAGACATTTGTTTTTCTGGACTTTCAATCAATAGAAGCTTATCTAATCCTCTGTTTTCATAATATTTTAAAACATTATAAAAAAACATTAAAAATCAATCAAGAAACACAAAACATTAAAAATATTTTTATTTAAAAATTATATAATAAAATAAAAAGGATTTAATTTGCAAAAAATAGAATTAACAGAAGAAGGAGAAAAAATATCAAATTATTTAATACCAGAAAAATAAAAAAAAAGAAAAAATAATTTTAGATTTGCAGAAGAGATAAAAGATTTAGAAGAAAAAGAATTAAAAATAAGATTTTAATATAATAGAAATGAACTATAATTGAGATATAGTTCCATTAATAGAATATTTTGGAGAAGGCTTTAAGCAAAGATTAAAAAAGAGCCTTATTTAAAAATCAATAATATCTTGAAAACTTGTTTCATGAAAAAGCTCAGTTAAAACTATTTCATCTTGCTCTACTATATAATTATTGTATATAAGAGAAATAAGTTCTTTAAATAAATCAATATTAAGAATATAAGAATTAATATCCTCATATCTTTGTGTTAAGATAGAAATAGGTATATTTTCAAAGTATATGATAGAGATAGTATCAAAACCTTCAATGCTGTCATAAGAATCTTCAAATTTAATGTGAACGGATATAATATCATTAAGTTTTTTTGCATTTGAATCATTAAAAGAGATATTTTCAGGATCTTTAAAAAGTGGGAATAATTTTCTAATATCCAAAATATGATCTTCAAGAGTAGAAGAAACTGTTGGTTCAAGAAAATTAGAACCTCCGATTTTTTCAGCAAAAAAATGTTGTTTAAGAGTAGGCAACTGTATGATATCTAAAATAGAGACTTTCATAAAAATATTCCTTTTTTTTTATTATCTAAATTATATAATTAAACAAGTAAAAAAAAGCTTAAATTTGAATAATTTAAAAAGTTGAGAATATTTTTCTTTAATTAATATCCTCTTTATAGAAAATTTGTTTTTTCAATGAAGTTGCATATTCTATTTCTCTTTTTGTTGATTCTCCAATATAACCATTTGGGTTAATAACAAATACAAAGTCTGCAAGTTCTATCTTTTTAAAATGAAGTTTGTCAAAAACAAGTTTTTCTTCTTCTGTTAAATTAATATTATCATAATGAGAAAATTGAGCTACACTAAGAACAATATCTCCTCTTTTTGAAAATGTAGAAGTATATAGTTCAAATTCTTCTTTAAATTTTGTACTTCCTACAAGGCAGACAATTTTTCCGTTATCTACAATATATTCAGCTTTTTCTTCTGGAGTCATAAGCCTAAAACCATTTTCAAGAGTATCTGTAAACACACAAGTATTATGTTTATAATAGCATTTCCACTTATTATTTTGTGTCATTTTGTGAGAAACAACAACAATGGAATGTTCTTTCTTAATACCTTCTTGTATGATTAAATCACCATGGTTAAAATTATAATTGCTCAAATCCATATATGAAACCTTAATTTAAAATATTAAAGACATAATAACAAAAGAATATTTAAAACCACCTTAAGTTTTAATTAAAATTAAATTCCAGATATTCTTTTTTGTTTTCTATTTTTTAATTTATTAAAAAATAGAAATAGACTTTAAATTTTAAACTCTAATTTTCTAGAACTTTTTTTTATTTTAATAATCTTCTTGTTATAGATATGAGGGAAGTTTTCTTTTAGTTCATATAAAATGTCCTCTGGAAATAGAAATTCTTCTTCAATTTTTAAACAACTATCAATAAATCTTTTAACAAACTTATCAATACTTATAGGAGTTAAAATATCAGAGGTCATAGCTTGTTTAAAAAGATAAAAAAGAAGTTCAAAATCATTATCAAGAAGGTTATTATATTCAGGAGAATAATCGATAAAGTCAAAAAGACGAATTAAATCACCAGAATTATTAACAAGAAAATCAATAAAAACAGTATCAAGAGTATGCCTATTATAGACATTTCCTATAATTTCAGAAAACTCTTTTTTTGAAATCTGCTTTTTAGAGTTTTTCTCTTTTAAATAATCAATAAAATCAGAAGAAGAAAATAATTTATCATTTAAAATAACAGGATTGAAACCTATTTTAACAAAATTGTTAAAAATGTCAGTAGGACAATTTGGATTAATACATAAAGCCTTATCTACATAATATAAAAACTCTTTTGTTTTTTTATTTATTTGATTCTTTTTAATCCAAGGGCGTTCTGAAATATATTTATTAACTCTATCTTTATTTGAAAAATATTCATGGAATTTCAATACCCATTCCATAGGAGTATTTTCACTTGAAATTATATTAAAATAAATTCTATCATCAAACTGTTCATGTTCAACAACTGTTTTAAAAACTAAAGAATAAGATTCTTCTGACAATCTTTGTTTAAAGAAAAAAGCCATATTAGAAGAGTGATAACCTCCATATTTAGATTTAATATATTCTATCTGTTTGTCTGGGGAAGATACAATTTCTAAAAGTTCTTTTTCAGTATAATGCATAAAAATTCCTATTATATTTATATATACTAATTATATCTAATTATTTTTAAATTAAAATTAAAGAAAAACTACAATTTGTAGTTTTTTTTGATATAATGATAAAAATGTAAAAGGTTCAAAATGTTTTTTGAAAAATTAAAATTAATAAAAGAAGAATTTGAAAATAAAATATCAACTTCATTTAGAGCAACTAGAACAGATTTGGAAATTCTTGATATATATGCAACATATATGTCATTGCAAACAAACAAAAAAATAAAAAGAAGTGAAATTATATCAATAATAATAAAAGCAGCCTCAAAAATATTAAAAAATAAAATAATAAAAAAAATAATAGAAGAAGATGAAAAGTTAAAAAGAGAGATAATTATTAAAATAACAAAGAAACAAAAAATAAAAATAATAAAATCAGAAGAAATATATGAAAGATTAAAAGAATTAAAAAAATTTGAAGAAATATATAGTTTGATGATAGAAAAAAATGAAGATATAAATGAATTATTAATAGAAGAGATAGAAACAACTGGAAAATATCTATATAAAATAGGAATATCTTATTTAGATATAGAAAATGTAAATATAAAGGAAGAAAAAGAGAGTGGTTATAGCAATGGCTTAAAAGAAATTAATTTATCAGAAAATGAATTAAAGAGAGTAATAATTTCAGGTTCAGCAGGTTCAGGAAAAACATATTTGACTAAAAAATTAATAGAGCAACAAACAGAACAAGAAAAAGATAAACAAATAATATATGTAGATAATTATTCTGATAGACAAAACATGGAAGAAATAGAAAAATGTTTTAAAAAAAATAAAAAAGAGATAATAAATATAGAAGAGAATGATAAAATAAATATTTTAAATAAAAAAGAAGAAATTATTTATGATTTTTTATTGTCAGAAGAAGAAAAAGAAGATTTTTATGAAGTAAAAGAAAATATATTAGAAATAATAGTGAAATTTAAAAAAACAAAATATAAAACATTAAAAAAAATGTATTTGTATTTTATAAATATAGGTAAAAACAAAGAAATATTGAATGTTGATTTAACAAAAGAAGAAATAAAAAAAATAATTAAATTTGGGAAAATTATTAAAAAACAAATATTTTTAGATAATTATTTTTCAGAAGAAGATGGGGTTGAAATAATAAATATACTAAAAGAAAATAAATCACTATATATAAATATAAATAAATTCTTTTTAGAAAAAAAAAGTGCTTTAATATTAAGAGAAAAAATTGCAAAAATAATAAGAAGCGAGCTTATAGAATTATTTAAAGAAAATGATAAAAGAAATATATCAGTATACTTTGATGGCTTTGAAGACATTTCAAGTGAGAGAGAAATTTTAGAAGGTTTTGGCAAATATAATGTAAGTGTAATATACATAATTCAGGAATGTGAAAAACTAATAAAAAATATAAAAGATAATCATTTATTCACAAAAATTCTATTAAAAAATTATTCATTAAAAGAAAAAGAATTGTTTGGATTAAATTTAATGAAAATAAAAACAGGTTCAGGGTATATTGTTAAAGAAAATAAAAAAGTGCCAATATTGTTTTATTCTTAATAATAAAGAATTTGATAAATAAAAGGAACAAAATGGAAACAAGCTGGATAATACAATCAACCGGATTTGCAAGTTCAAATATATTAGAAACAATAGATATTTTAAATGAGTTAAATATTGATTGGAAAGATTATGGAATAGTTAAGAATACTATAACAAATCTAGAAAATATATTAGAGGAAGATAGAAAGTTAATAGCAAGAGGTGGTATAAAACTAATTAAATTAATTGAAAACTCAAATAATATATATGAATTAAATAAAAACATATCAAAAGAACAAAAAAACTATAAATTTTTAAAAATATTAAAAGAGAGTATAGACTATGATGAAAAAAAGTTTGATCAAAAAAATTATATGGATAAAAATCTACCATTATTGAATAAAAATGCTGAAATCATAAAATATGAAGATTTAAAATATAGGATTTTTGAAAAAGATAAGTTTATTAAACCTTCAAGGGATTTAAAATCATTTGATGGAGGTATAATATATGAAAATGAAACAATATTAAATTTTTTAATGAGAAACAAACATACAGAAGAAGTTAAAAATGAAGATATAATAATTTCAGATTTAAAAGATATAAAAAATGAATATCGATTTTTTATATATAAAGAAAATATATTAGGTTCTTCTCAATATATGGAAAATGGAAAACTACATTTAAATCAATATGTGCCAGAAAAAATAAAACAAGCAGCAAAAGAATATTCAAAGTTATACAATCCAAAAGAAATTTTTGTAATGGATTTATGTGAGTTAGAAAAAGGAGAAATAAAAATTGTAGAATATAATTGCTGGAATGCCTCTGCATTTTATCATACAGAAGCAAAAAAGATTATCTCAAAAATAAATGAAATAAAAGGTTCTTTTTAAAAATTAGATTCTTTTAATGTTTTTTTTGTTTTATATTTCTATTATTATCTGGTGTGTATAAAAACTCAAAACCTTTATTTATTAAATCTACATGATGTGGTATGATTTCAGAATTAGAGATTTTTTCAAGAACTTCTTCCTTGCTTAACCAAATAAAAGAAGCTGCATCATCACCTGCTACAATTTCAGAAGGATTGTTTGCTTTTACTAAAACAAGTCTTGTATGAAGAGAACCTCTTATTTCATAACTTTTAATAGAGCCAAAATCTTGAACAAGTTCTACATCACCTGCGTTTAATTCTTCTTTTAATTCTCTAAAATTAGCTTCAAGAGAATCTTCACCTTTATCAACCATTCCTCCTGCCAGAGCATATCCATAAGGAGGAAACTCTCTATCTATAAAGGCAAATTTATTTCCTTCATTATCTTCTTTAAAAAGAATAGTATCAGTGGTTTTTTGGTTATTAAAATAAAATTGTTCTGGGATAATTTCAACTTTAAAATCTCTATACATTAAAGAGAGATATTCTTGAATATCAACAGAAGATAGATCTTTATCAAGTATAGAAAAAATATTTTGAGAATCTTTATCTATTAAAAGAAATCCACTTTTTTTATCATATCCAAAATTAAAAAATTCACGTTTGGATTTGTGCTTTGCAGAACCAATGATTCTAGAAGAACCAAACTCATTTATTTTCAAATAAATATTTTTAAACATATAAAGTGCCTTTTTTCTATTTTTGTTGGTTTAGGGTTATCTATTAACCAATGTTGATAATTAGGGTCATTAGAATAATCTATATAAGATTTGTATCTAAAGTGTATATATTCTTTATTTTCAATATATGACATTACAATTAAAAAAATACCAACAATAAGAAATAACATACAAAATGAGACTAAAATTATAAGCCTTCTAGGTATGTAATCTAATATTGCTCCAAAAATCATAATACTGATTAAAATAAGAATATATCCAAAAGCTACCATAAAAATTCATTTTTTTAATTATACAAATTATATCATTAAAAGGCTAAAAAAAAGTTTAATATGATAAAGAGTGTTCGAAAACAGTCATTTCCTGCCCATTAACAAGAATAACATATTTATATTTTTCAATTTGTTCATCAAAAAAACAACTTTTAATCACAGCACTTTCAAAAGTAGTATCAACATTGCCAAAATTTGTATCAGAGAACTCAACAAAAACTTTATCAAGAATATCAAATTTTGGTTTGATATTTAAAAACTGTATGCTACCAATATAATCAACAGATATAAAAACTTTTTTTTGAATTTTATTATTTTTGTTATATTTGATAGAGATAGGACCAACTTTTCGATTCTTTAAAAAATCAAAAGAAACAAAACTATGAAAACCAGGCTCTTTTGAAATATTCAATAAAGCATTAATTTGAAAATCAGTTAAATTTGATTGAGAATTATCAACTGACAAAGAACTGTTTTTTTGATAATTTGGTATAATAAATGAAGAAGTCATATTTAAGACTCTTTATTTGTTGAGGTTATTAATAGATTTAAAAAGAAATTGTCTTCCTTTTCTATTAATTCTCATAAGAATTTTTCCATCTTCACTTTTAACATGCTTTACATAAGGCTCAAGAGTTCTGTGAGAAATAAGATTTCCAACAGTATTGTTAAATCTAGTTCTGTTTTGAGAAACTCTAACTTTATCGGCAACATGCAAAGTCAATCTTTTTTTAAGTTCCTTTTTTAACTCTCCAATGGTTACATATCCATCTTTCGCATAAAGAATAGTCAATGCTGGGATAATTAATTGTTTTTCTGAGATTGGTTTTTTCATAATATAAGTCCTTTTCGTTTTGTTGTTATGTTATTATATCAATATAATGCTTAAAGTTTAATTAGATAATTTGTTAAAAGCAATTAAAAAAAGAAATATTTAACTACATTTTATATTAAAATTATCAAGATAACTTTGAGTTGATTTTATTGATATCTCCATCAATGTCAGTTGTAAAACCAGTATGGCAGAAACCAGTCTCATTTGAGATTGCTTCAGACACATAATCAGAGATTATTTGCTCATAATCTTCCTCTTTTTCTTCATTTAATAGTTCTGTTGGGAAATCAATAACCATATTTGTATTAAGGTCAATTACTTCTGATTCATCCCAAGTTATATCTGTCACATTGATTTCTATTGTATTTTTTAAATGTCCTAAATCTTTTAATTGTTTAATCGCTTCTTGAACATCTTCATATTCAAGATCTGTATTCTCATACAAAACTTTTGCATATGTTTCTAATATCGTTATTGCTTTTAATTCTTGTTCTTTCATAATATAAATCCTTTTCTTTTTTTGTTATATATATTATATCAACATATGACTTAAACTAAGATTAACTCTCACATCTAAAATACTGATTTGTGCAAAGAGTTGTGTTCAAATCTCCTGAAGAAGCATCTGGTGAAGTGATAACTATTCGTTCATTAAAATCTGAAGCTTCTTTAAGTTCAGAATTAGAATAAACATAAACTCCTCCTGTCGAAGAAAGATTAACACCATATTTGTTCATAAGGTTTTCAAGTTCAGAACAAAAATCTTCAAAACGTTCTTGTCTTTGAGAAAAATCTAAATCCATCATAAAATATCCTTTATTTTTTTAGTTGTGTCATTATATAGGAAGTTCCATTAAAAATAACTTCTGGTTATGTTGTTGAAAAAATATTGTTTTTCTATTCAAAAAATGTTAATATCAATTGGATTAGACCAATCATTATAAGAAAGTGATATCAACATTTATCATTTTCATCTGCGAGTTCACAATTATCCCATTGTGCTGTGTCATATTCTTCTGACCATGAAGTAGCACCACATACAAAGCAGTGTATCTTATTAAATGTATCAAAATGGCTTTATGTTTATCCTGTGGGGAGCACCATTCCAAACAATAACACGAGTATCTTTTTTAAGTATTTGTCGTTCTTTATACATTATTTTCCTTTAGTGTTTGAATAAAATTATGTTTATGGTATTTTAAATGTTTTTGTCTTTGAAAAAAATCTAAATCATCCATAAAAAATCCTTTTTATTTTTTTTTGTTATATATATTATATATAAACTATCCTTAAAAAAGGATAAAGATTAATGAGAAAGAGATCTAACTTTTGCTTCTCTATCCTTAATTCTTTTTGTAAGATTTTCAACTCGTTTAATGTCAGTTGAAGTGTACATAGGAGAATTACAAACTGGGCATTTGTGTGATTTAAAATAAGAAACAGTAATATTACTATCACAAATTGGACAAGTTTTCTTTTTACTTTTTTGGTTAAGAATACGTTGAAGAATTTTGTTATTAAAAGAAATTAGCTCTTCTTTGTATTGAGAAATTTCAGAATTTAAAGTATTGATTTTTTTAATTATAGAATTTATCTTTTTATCACTCTTAAAAGAAACAGTATAATACCAATGACCTTTCTCAGAATAAGCAGTATCAACAATAAATAAATCTTTTGAATGTTTTTTTAATAATTTAATAAAATTACTTCTTAAATTTTCTTCAAGTTTGGAATCGTTATCATCTAAATCTTCTGGTCCTCCAATTTTAAGGTCATTGGTAATAAGATTGATTTCATATGTTCCATTTTCAGTAAGAGAAACATCTTGTAAGTAAGTATAAACAGTACAAGCATAATTCAAATAATAACCAGTCATTTCAATCTTATTAAGTTGTTTTATAATCTGATTGATGATTGTTTTTACTTCTTCAACTCTATTGTTCATAATGTAAATCCTTTTCTTTTTTTTGTTATATAAATTATAGCAAAACAAGCTTAAAAGTTCATTAAGAAAATAAATATAAAAAATATTATTTATGTTAAAATAGTCGAGAGTTAAGTTATAATTAAAAAAAAAGGAAAAAAATGGAAAACATAACTATATTCATACTAATTACTTCAATAGTAATAGGCTTCCAAATAACAAAAGAGATTTTTTTAATAAATAAAAAATCAAGTTTTAAAAAGAATAATTTGATGTTAAAAAAAGGAAAACAAAATAAATTGTCTTTAACAATAAATGAAAAAGAACAATTTTATATATAAAATTATATAAGGATATATTAAAACATTTTTTTAAATTAATATTAAATTAAGAAAAATTTGGATATTGTTCTATCATTAAAAAATTAAAGGTAAAACAATGGAGACTTCATTTAAAGAAAAAGAAAATGAAACATTTTTACTTTGGTTTTTGCTTGTTATTATTTTTTCTTTTTTAAGTATGTTAATTATTATATCTATAAATATAGAAAAAATAATAACAAGCAAAAAACAAAAATAGAAACAATTCAGCAAAATTATGATATTACTAAGAAAGATAAAATTAATTTAGAAAAATCAAAGCAAGAAGTTTTGATAAAAAGAAATAATGAAGAAAGAAAGAAAATAAAAAAAGAAGATATGGTATTAATAGTAGTTTTTTATTTTATTTCTTTCTTTGGTGCATTTATGGCTTTTACTTTTGCTAGTGGAGTTGGGTTGTTTATAGCTCTTGGAGGGATGCTTGTTGCTATTGTGTCATTGGCAACTAATACATAATTGCCAATTTATAAAAGACCTAATTTCTTCAATAACCTTATCCAAATCAAATTTAGGAGCACATGAGGAAGGTTTATGTTTGGAAACATGAAACGAAATACTTTCCATATTATTTAAATTAAGAATTTGAAGAATATCATAACCACTATCTTCAGAAGATACTTTTAAATCTTAAATTCCTCCAGAAGGATAATAATCAAACATAGAAAAAAGAAAATAATTTGGTCTATTCATAATATAAGTCCTTTTCTTTTTTTGTTATATAAATTATAACAGAGAACAACTTATATAATAACTTAAAAACAAATAAAATTGAATCTTTCAATCTATCTTTTTTATTTTTAAACATTTCAGGAGAAGGAGTTCAGTAACATCATACCAGGTTTTTTACCTTATGAAATCATATGAATATGTTTAACAAACAATTTTAATATCAGGAATATTTTTAACTTGACCAGCCATAACCATTTTAGAGCTCCACCATAAGTCCAATCTTTATAACCATGTAATGCAGTAGCAATTTCTTCTTCTTACATATACTTAACTACATTACTTTTACCTAATGATTTCTTCTCGAATTCGTGATTATGACAACCAATACAAGCTTTTATATTTGTTGATGCTATTGTTGCTAAACTTGATAATGTTAAGATTCATAATACATTTTTTTTAATTTATTATTCTTTAAATTAATTTTGAATTTAATTAATTATATCTTTTTTTGTATTCTTTTGCAAGAATTATAATTTAGTATAGAAAAATACTATTTATAAATCAATTGAATATTTGGTTTTCCAACACCTATTTCAATTTCAATATTTGTCAAAATTTTATTTTCAACACTAATTGTGTTCTGAACTTTAAAAAATATATATAATTGTTTAATAATAAATTTTGAAGTGTCATCAATATCACCATTTTTACTCATAATTTCAAGTTTATTCATATCAATATTAGAATTTAAAATATCAAAAT
>Ga0256843_1002300_pt1 | contig 14090 bp, 13 predicted proteins | sample AlvinellametaG_FD_191572 | JGI IMG/M metagenome (GOLD analysis project Ga0256843, IMG submission 191572) | Pompeii worm associated microbial communities from hydrothermal vent at the East Pacific Rise, Pacific Ocean - Alvinella | ecosystem: Host-associated > Annelida > Integument > Unclassified ... | reverse complement strand
AAAAGTTAGTGTTAAAAAGAGATATAGAAGTTTCACTTCTGAAAATTGAAGCTGATTTTTTACTTTTATTTCAAAATAAAGAGTTTGTATCAATTGAAGAGATTGAAGATGTTACGGGTAAAAGTGGTGGGGCTTTGTATGCATTTCTAAGCCGTCTTAGAAAAAAGACGGGCCTTGAATTTAAAAATCAAAAAGGGGATGGGTATAGGATAGTGTAGAAATTTATTTTCTATACTCTTTTTTTACATTTTTAATGATATTCAAAAATGTATTTGATTTATCTTTTATAAAATACCAAAAATAAACGATATCTATTGTTGTTTTCGGTGTTTTATTTATAATATTCTGTCTTTCTTTATTAAGACAATAGTTTTTTTTCTATATTTATTTGATAAATAAACTCTTCAAGATAGTTTAATTGTGAAATTTTTATATTATATATATCTGTTTTTAGGTTTTTGTAGTTATTTTGAAACTTAATTTCTAAAAAATAATCTTTTACTATATTTTCTATATCTTCTTTTGTTATTTTTGTATATCTTATGCCATAAGATTCAAAACTTGCTTCTTTCCCTTTAATCTCTTGAATCACTTTATTAATAGAAGCATCTTTTGCTGAATCATATATTAAATCTATTAAATTTTTTAAAGTATTTAATGTTATTTTTGCTTCATGTTCTAATGATGATAAATCATTTTTAGATTTATTTAATAATAGTGTAGTTTTATCTATTATTTCATAGAATTTATATTTGAAAAATTTGTTTGAATATTTAAAAGATATATTCTCATTATCTATTTTCCAAGAATTAATAATTTTTTGTAAATTGGTATAAAAAATTTTTAATTGTGTTGTGATATATTTGTCAAAATTGTTTATTTGGATAAGATAATTTGATATGTTCTTTTCATCTTTTGGATATAGATTTGTATCTAAGAGAAATACAGTTTCAGATTTATATGTTATTTCTTCACAAGAATCAATTAAGATTCCTTTCTTTTTTTTGATAAAAGTTTTTTGGTAGTCTTTTTTTGCAGAATGAATTGCATATATTACTTTATCTAATATTTTTTTTCTATTATTTGGAATATTTGTTTTATCTAAGGTGTTTTTTAAATTATGGTTGTGGGTTTCTTTTAGTTTATAATCTTTTAATTTGTATTCTAATTGATTTAAAATTTGTATAATTTGGTTCATTTCAGATTTTATTGTTTTTAAAATATCTTTAATTTGGCTATCAATGGCTTGTTGTTTGATTTCATCTTTATTTGGAATGATATGTTTATTTATAAATTTAGTGATAGATTCTATATTTGAATTAGATTTATTTTCAAGAGCTAATGTTGCTGAAACAGGTTCAATTTGTATAAAATATTTTTTCCATTCTTTATTTACTCTTTTTTTTACTATATTAATTTCATTTTTTTTATTTTGCTTTATTTTTTGATCTATTTTTGTAATTAAACATAAAGATTTTGATTTGTAACCATTAATATATTCTTGTATAAATTTACTTTCTTCATAATCAGCAGCTTTATTTATTGATGTAAGCCATATGATACCATCACTTTTCTCTAAAATTTTTTTTGTTATTATAGTATCTAGTTCTGAATTTGAATTTAATCCAGGAGTATCTATAAAGGTAATGTTTTTTAATATTTCTAATGGATAATATAATACTAAATAATCAATTTCTTCTTCTTTCATAGCTGTTTTAAGTAGTTTTTCATCAGCTATATCAATTATTTCTTCTCTACCATTTTTGTACATTATTTTAATTTGTTCATGGTTAGAATATTTTATATAGTTTATTTTTTTTGTGATAGGAATAGCACCGGTTGGTAAAATCTTTTTTCCAAGTAAAGCATTTAATAAACTTGATTTCCCACTACTAAATGAACCAATAAGAGCTATTCTTACTGGCTCATTTATTCTGGCTTGTAAATCTTTTATAATTATTTGTAATTCATCAGAAATATAATCTTTTGTATAAATATTTAAAATTTCATTTTCAAAATCTTTTATTTTTTTTTGAAGATTATTCATTAATATTTACCTTTTGTTTTATTAATTCGCTTTTTATATTTTCAAGTTTTTTAATTTCTTCTTGTGGTTTTTTTTGTTTTTCCTCAATTTCATTTAATTTTTCTTCTTCTGCTTGTAGTGTTTGTTCTAAATGGGAAATCATATTTTTTGCAATTTCTTTTAAAGTTTCTTCTTTATTATCTCTTAATTCTTTTATTTGTTTTTCATATTCTTTTTCTATATTTAAAATATTTTCTTCGATTTTTGTATGTAATTTAATTTCATCATATTCTCGTAATTTTTTAAATGCAATTACACCTAAAACAACACCACCAACTCCAGCAATTATAGGTGCTGCAGCAGCACCAAAGATAGCAGCAGATATTGTACTTACTATTCCTTGGGATGTGAGATATGAAGTAGTAGCATAACCTAATAAAGCTATTGAACTTGCAGTTGTTAAAGTAGTAGTAACACTTGTTTTATTAGTAGGATTTATTTGTGGATTTATAAGATTATTGTTTATGTTTATACCTGATGTTGTTGTGATTTTATTAATATTATTTTCAATATTGTTAATAAAATTTGTTAGAGTTGTATTTATTTCATTTTTATGTTTTCTCTTAGCTTTTGAATGAGCTCTTTTAAAAATTATTTCAAAATCTTCTTTGTCTTTTATATTTGGAACTTGTGTTTTTATATTTTCTTCCATATTATCAACTATATCACTATAAATCATCTCTAATTTATTTACATAATTATCATATTCATCAGAAATATTTGTTATTAATTTATTTTCAAGTGTTTCCTTTTGTTGTTTTAACTCTTTTATTTTTTCATTTAATTTATTTTTTTCTTTAAATATATTATCATTTTTTATTGATTTTATTTGTACATCTATCTGTTCAATATAACTATCAATAACAGTATTTATTTTTTTTATTTTTTGTTTTATAATATCTTGAGTAGTTTTACTTTCTATATAAGGTTTTAGTTGTTTATCTAAAATATCGAAATTTAGTTTTTTTTCAGCAGAGATTGGAATAATAGGTATTTCATCATATCCGTATTCAGATGTTAAGTTTTCAATTTCATCTTTTACATATTCTAAGACTTCTATTTGCTCATCTGTATCTAATGTATCCCAATAGTTGATGATAATAAAAACTTTTTCAAATAAATCTTTTGATAGAATTTTTTCTTTTAAAAATTTTATTTCATTTCCTTTTAAAACATTTTCTGCTGATGTCATAAAAATAATACTATCTGTATGTTCTAAATACTCTTCTGTTAATTGACTTCTTTTTTGATCTGGATCATTTAATCCAGGAGAATCTATAATATTTACTCCATTTTTTAAGATTTCTAAGGGATATTTTATATCTATTTGTATAGTGTTATTTTTATCTTCATTATATTTTTTTAGTTCATTTTTTGATATTTCTTTAAATCCATCTTTTTGTAAAACTACATATTCTTCTTTTTTATCATAAGAAATAGTCATTATTTTAGCAGTTTCTGGTATAGGTGCTATTGGTAGTTTTACTTGTTCTTTTAAAAAGTAATTTTGTATAAAAGTAGTCTTTCCTATATTAAAATCACCTAAACAAATAACATTAAAGTCTAATTCACTAAAATCTTTTTTTAATTGGTCTAAAGGTGTTATATCAAAATTGTTTGATAAAATAGTTTCTAACTTTTCGATTTTTGTCATTAAATCTTTTTTATTTTGCATTGATTACCTCCTGAAATTGTTTATATAAATATTCTAATTCATTTTTATCAATATTCTTATTTGATAAATATTTCTTTACTTCGTTTTTTAATAAAAGTTCTTTTTTTTCAAGTTCATTTTTTTGAGGGAATTTTTCATTGATATAAGCTTTTATATATATATCCGGATTTATATCAATTTCTACATCTCTTATCATTTTATTTCTAATATCATTTAATTGAGATATAACATTTGTTTTGTATTTTTCTAATTCCATAATTTTTTCTATTTCACTAGCAAGTATTATTAATTTTTCTATTACAAATTTTACAACTTCTGATAAAATTTTTATAGCTTGGGTAGTTAATAAAACTGCAGTATTTATAGTTCCAGAAACACCATTTGCTATTCCAGCTATTTGAGCTGCACCTATAGCATTTGCTACTCCACTTACACCAGAAGCAATAGCAGAAATTGTTATTCCTGAAGCACCTATTGTTAAAATTGTAGGACCATATATTACTGCCCCAGCTATACCTCCAGCTATAGCTATTCCTTTTACAATAGTAGGAGCATAATTATTTGTTACTAATTGACTTATTATAATGTTTTTTTCTTTATAGATAGGATCTATTTTTGTATCTAATGTTTCAAATGTTTTAACTAATTTTGATGTAAATGTTTTAAAATCTATGTTTATATGATATTCAATCAATTCTTTTATTTTATTTTCTAAGTAATGTTCTGTTTCTAAATTAGGAATATTTGAAATAGTAAATTCTGCTTCTATTTGTTGTTTTATTTTTTCAAATGAATTTCTAATATCAGATTTAAAACCTCTTTTTGCTAATTCAAATTCTTTTGTAAAATTTTTTACTTCTTTTTCTATTTGTTTATTAAAATCTAAAATTTCTTGATTTATTTTTTGGATAGTTTGATTGTATTTATCAGTTTCATTATTTATAGCATCTAAAGCTGTTTCTATTTTTAATATACTATTTTTAACATTTGTTTTTAAGATATAATCTAATTTTTGTTGTTCTATTTCATCTTCTATTTCTTTTATAAATTTTCTTATTCTTTTTAATAATTCTTCTGATTGAGCAGAGTTATTCATTGCTTCTTTAGCGGAATAAGTATAAATGTTTTGTGATAAATCTAAATAAAATTTTTCTTTTAATATTTCTATAGTCTTTTGTTTTTTAATTTCTATGTTTTCTCTATCAGCAAAATTTTGTATAAATAAAATTTTGTTTATTTTCTTTTTAGAGATAACTTTATTTAAAAACTCTAATTCTGTATAGTTAATTGCTTCTTTTAATACAAATAAAATAATATCCACTTTTTCTAATAGATTTAAAATCATCTCTTCTTCTATTTTTCCATCATTGATTCCAGGTGTATCGTAGATTTCATATTCTAAATTTTTTATACCTATTTCTATATTGGTAGGAAATGTTTTATTTATTATTTTTAAGTTTTCTTTGTTTAATGGAAGTTTTTGGTCAGATTTTACATATTCATTGTTAGATTCTTTTAATAGTGTGATTTGTTTTGTTGTAGGAATTTTAGATTGTGGTAAAATGTCTTTTTTTATTATAGAATTTATTAAAGTTGATTTACCTACATTAAATTCACCTATGACAGCTATTTTAATTTTAGATTTTTTATTTAAGTTTTCTAATAATTGTTGCTTATCTTCTTCTAAATTTAATTTTTTATATAAATCATTATTTTTTAAATTTTCATATAAATTTATTATTTGTTTTGTATTCATATTTCTCTCCTACTGTTTCAATTACTCAAAATTCCATTTTAATTTATAGTATTTTTACGCTACTACATTTATACATTTTTTTATTTTTTTTAAACTTTTTATATTACTAAATACACATATATAAACATAAATCTTATATAAAACTGGGTTTATAACTATACTAGTATGTTGTGTTGTATTCATCTTATTCTCCTTTTATATAAATTTCTTAAATCTAATCAAATCTAATAAATAACTATTTTTTCCAACTCCTAAAACTTCTCTTCTTAATTCATAAGCTTCTATAAATTCAGCGTTATCTCCATGTACATTTTCATTTCTGATTTTTTGTATTTCTGTGATATAGTATGGAAGAGATTTTAGGATAAAATTTGTAAATTGTTTGTTTTGGTAAGTAGATAAAATTTTATTTGTTATTTGTGGATTTGATAGTAAATATTTCATAGTTCCTAAATTTGGTTTTTTACTTAAAAAATCTGTTAAATAAAAATTTAGTCCTTGTACTTGGTAATTTATTTTTTTTAGTTCATCATCCATAATTTTTTCAAATAAATTTTTAATAAAAAGATAAATTTCTAATTCCATAGTTTTAGATAGCTTTATAACTACACTACTAAAATCATATAGTGGATTATCTTTGTTTTCAAAATATTCCATTTCTGCTGATATTATGTTGTCTATGCTTCTTGGATGTAATTTGTGAATATATTTATCAAAAATATAATTTTTAAGTATTTCTTTTTTTTCTAAATATTCTTTTGATTTATATATATTTGTATAAAACTTTTCATCTGTTATAAAATAATCTATTTTTTCTTTTTGTTCTATTATTAATGGATATACATAATTATTTCCATAGATTGTGTATGTGTGATTTCCATAATTTGGAGTAGTAAAATTTGATAAAATATTTTCTCTTACAGATTCAAAATCATTTCTTATAATTTCATACATATCTTCTATTAAAAACCAATATTCTACCTCTAAATTTTCATAATATTTAGGAGCATATTGTGATAAATCTTTATCTACTTTAGTGACTTTTGCTACATATATACTTGAATAGTCAGTTAAAAATAGTTGTAAGTAGTTTTCATGTGTTATAGAATCAAATAATTCTAAAAGTTCATTTTGGAAATTATGCTGCATACTTTTAATTTTTGATTTAATTTTTCCAAATGCAACTTTTTCATTTTCTATTAGAAGTTTTAAATGTTCTTTTATTACATTATTTTGGTAATATGGATTGTATAAAATTAGTATTTCTTTCATACGATACCTTTTAATATATTTTTCTAATTTTATAATCTATCCCTTTCATATCTCTTACACTCTAAAATTTTTCTATATGCTATAATAACAACAAAAAAAGGCTTTTTATGAAAAAACTACCAATAGGTTTGCAAACATTTAGCACTATCAGAAAAGAAAATTATCTTTACATAGATAAGACAGATATGGCTTATAATTTAATAAATAATTATAAATACGCATTCCTTTCTCGCCCTCGTAGATTTGGAAAAAGCCTTTTTTTAGATACATTAAGAAATATTTTTGAGGGGAAAAAAGAGCTTTTTAGAGGGCTTTATATTTATGATAAATATGAATTTGAAAAATATCCAGTAATAAAGATTGATTGGGCAGGGGATTTTAAAAGTTTAGAAAAGACAGAAAAAAGAGCAAAAGAGATTTTAAAAGATAATCAAGAAAGATTAGGTGTAGAGTGTAGCTTTGATGCTACATCTGCTGGATGTTTTGAGGAGTTAATTAGACAAAGTGCAAAAAAATATCAAAAACCAGTTGTAATTTTAATAGATGAATATGATAAACCAATACTTGATAATTTAGAAAATAAAGATGTAGCACTGCAAAATAGAGATTTTTTAAGAAGTTTTTATGGAATAATTAAAGCAAATGATGAATATATCAAATTTGCATTTTTAACAGGAATATCTAAATTTTCTAAATCAAATATTTTTAGTGGGCTTAATATGCTTGAAGATATTAGCTTAAGTAGTGATTTTGGAAATGTATGTGGATATACACAGGAAAATATAGAAAATGAATTTAGAGAATATTTAAAAGGAGTAGATTTAAACCTTGTTAAAAAATGGTATAACGGATATTATTTTTTAGCAGATAAAGTATATAATCCTTTTGATATTTTACAATTTATAAAAAATAAATTTATTTTTAGAAATTATTGGTTCAAAAGTGGAAATCCATACTTTTTAATAGAACTCTTAAAAAAACAACATTACAATATTCCCCAACTTGAGAATATTGTAGTAGGTGAAGAATTACTTGATAGTTTTGAAGTTGAGAAATTAAAACTTGAAGTATTACTTTTTCAAGCTGGATATTTAACTATAGATAAATTTATACAAACACCAATAGGAGTGAGATATAAATTAAAAATACCAAATTTAGAAGTTCAAATAAGTTTAAATAGTTTATTTTTAGATTATTTAACAAACAATCTTTTTGAAAATGAAAGATTAGAAGTATATGAAGCACTTTTAGAAGCAAATCTTAATAAGTTTAAAGAGATAATTAAATCACTTTTTGCAAGTATTCCATATAACAATTATGTAAAAAATGAAATAGGAGAATATGAGGGGTATTATGCAAGTGTATTTTTTAGCTATCTAGCTGGTGCTGGACTTGAAATAATTCCTGAAGATGTTACAAATAATGGTAGAATTGATTTAACTATAAAAATAAATGAAAAAGTTTATATAATTGAATTTAAAGTAGGAAATGAAAAAGCTCTAAAACAAATAAAAGAAAAAAAATATTATGAGAAATATCAAAATAAAGAGATTTATTTAATCGGTATAAATTTTGATGAAAAAGAGAAAAATATATCTAACTTTGAGTGGGAAAAATATAGATGAATCTTACTAAATTCCAAGTAATCACATTCACCCTTATAGCTATTACTGGGGCTTTTATGGCTGTAATGGATACTACTATTGTAGATATAATAGTTCCTAAGCTTACAGGAGTACTTGCAACTGATATGTATGGGGTTCAGTGGATTATTACTGCTTATATGCTGAGTGCTGCGATTACTTTGCTTATATCACCATTTTTAATTCACAATTTTGGAAAACATAAAGTGTTTTTATTTGCTCTAAGTGCTTTTACATTAGCTTCATTTATGTGTGGGATTAGTAACTCTTTAGAATTTATGATATTTAGTAGAGTTATTCAAGGTATTGGAGAAGCTCTTGTGATGGTTACAGCTCATATTATGATATTTTCATATTTTCCACCAGAAAAAAAGGGAATAGCTATGGGGATATTTGCTTTAGGAGTAGCATTTGCTCCAGCTATTGGACCAACTCTTGGTGGATATTTGGTTGAGTATTTTAATTGGAGAATGGTGTTTTTTATAAATGTGCCAATTGGAATAGTAGTAGTTATTGCTGGAATAATTTTACTTACAAAAGATAATACTGAAAAAAAAGAGCTTAATTTTAAATCATTTTTTGCTTTAGGGATTTCTACTTTAGCATTGCTTATAATCCTCTCAAAAGGGCAGCAATATGGATGGTTTGGAAGTGATTTTATTTTATGGCTTAGTTTTATAAGTTTAGTAGCATTTTTATTTTTTATCTATTTTGAGTTAAATTCAAATCCATTAATAGAATATCATCTTTTTAAAAATAAAGATTTTACTCTTGGAATACTTATCTATTTTGTAATACTTGGATTTAGTATGTATCAGTATTTTTATTTATTGCCAGTTTTTTATGAGCATATTAAAGGACTTCCTAGTTTAGATACAGGAATAGGAATATTTGGATTTGGTGTATTTATAGGTGTATTTTCTATTTTAGCTGGAATAGCAAGTGATAAAGTAGGACCTAAAATAGTGATTTTAATAGGAGTTTTGATATATTTAGTTGATACTTTATATTTTATTCCAAAAATTAATTATTATACTCCTTTTATGCAAGCAGTCATTTATACGATTCCATTTGGTATGGCTATGGGGATGTTTTTTGCTCCAGTTACTGTGCTTGTGATGAATACAGCACCAAAACATACAGAACAAGCCACTATGATTATGGATTATGCTAGGTTTGTAGGGGGTAGTTTTGGTACAGCAATAGCTACAAATAATTTAGAGTTTTTTAAAAATGATATGTTTTTAAGGATGAATGAAAATCAAGATTATTTATATGTAAAAAGTTTTATAGATAGTTTACCTTTTGATGAAAATATTGCAAAAGTGGTGTTTGGAAAATATGAGATGCTTATGGCTACAAATTATGGTTTTAGTAATGTATTTTTAAATGCAGGACTTTTTGGTCTTTTTGGTAGTATATTTGTGTTTTTACTTTTTTATAAAGGTAGATTTAGTATAATAAATAAAAGGATTTAAATGAAAAAAATAATATTAGCACTTATAGTTTTAATAACAATTGGTTTTGCTGTTTTTATGTATGAAAAAAATAAATATGTAAGTAGTGAAGCAGTATTTGTAGCTACAGATAGTCTAACAAATATTGCTTTTAAAATAGATGGCAAAATAGAAAATATGACAAAATTAGAAGGACAAAAGATTAAAAAAAATGAGCTTTTAGCAAAGCTTGAGACTAAAACTCTAAATACAAAGCTTAAAGAAATCGAATATAAAATAAAATCGCAAAATCATAATATCATCTCTTTATCTATAAATAAAGAAAAATCAAAAAAAGAACTTGATATTAAACAAAATATAGCAAAAAATAATCTTTTGGAGATGGATAATAAATTAAAAGCACTCTCTTTTCAAATCAAAGCAAATAAAGCAAAACTTGATAAATTGAAATTTGATAATGATAAATTTTATAAATTATATAAAGCTAAAAAGGTTTCTTATGATAAATATCAAAAAGTTAATACTGAATATAAATATTTAAAAAATATGATAGATTCTCAAAAAGAAAATTATAAAGCTTTAAGAATAAAGGAAAATAATTTAGATAAGAATTTAAAACTTATATTAAATTCTTATAAAGAGTTAAATATTTTAGATGAAAAAATTAAAACTTTATATAATCAGATTGAGAGTTTAAAAGAGATAAAAAAATCTATTTTAATTAAATTAGAGGATAGTGAATTAAAAGCTCCTTTTAGTGGGGTTATAGCTAAAAAATTTGTAAATAAAGATATGGTAGTAGAGAGTGGAACATTTATTTATAGTATAGTAGATCCAAAAGATATATATATTAAAGTATTGCTTAGTGAGAAAAAACTTAGTGGAGTTAAAATAGGAAATAAAGCTATAATAAAACTTGATGCTTTAGATAATGAAATAGAAGGTAAGGTAGAAAAAATTATGCCTGTTAGTGCATCTACATTTAGTTTAGTGCCAAGAGATATAGCAAGTGGTGAATTTACAAAGTTAGACCAAAGATTTATAGTAAAAATAAAAATCCCATATAATCCTAATATAAGAATAGGAATGAGTGGAGAAGTGAAAATTTATAAGGAGAATTAATGAGAGTAAAAATTTGTGGAATTACAAACTATGAAGATGCTAAGTTTGCTGAAAGCCAAGGTGCTGATGCTTTAGGATTTGTTTTTTATGAAAAATCTCCTAGATATATTGAACCCAAAAAGGCAAAAGAGATAATATCTAGTTTACCACCATTTATCTCAAAAGTAGCCCTTTTTGTAAATGAAACACCTGAAAAAATAGATGAGATATGTGAATATATAGGTGCTGATTATGCTCAAATCCATTTTGATGCAAGTCGTGATTTTTATGAACAATTAAAAACAAAACATATAAAAGTGATTAGAGCAAAATCAAGAGAAGATGTATGGAAATATCCTGCAGAAGTTAGAATAATAGATGCATTTGTTCCTGAATATGGTGGAAGTGGTAAGAGAGTAAACCTTGAATGGTTTGAATGTATAGATAAAAGTAAAATTATACTTGCAGGTGGTTTGAGGCCTGAAAATTTAGATGAGGTTTTAAATCTGGGATTTTATGGCGTTGATGTAAGTAGTGGAGTAGAAAAAGAAAAAGGAAAAAAGGATTTTTTAAAAGTAAAACAGTTTATTAAAAAGGCAAAAGAGTGCCTAAAAAAATAATTAAATTTATATTTTTTATATCTTTTGTTTTTTCAATTTGGTGGGGATATTTACATGTTTATGGAAATTTTCACAAAGTAGATGAAAATGTATATAGAAGTGCTCAATTATATTTTTTTAATATGCCTTATTATATCGAGAAATATAATATTAGAACTATTATAAACTTAAAGCCTAAAATAGATAAATATGAAAAAAAGTTTGTAAAAGAAAACAATATCACTTATATCCATTTTGTATTATCAGATTCAAAAGAGGTTTCATTAGATAAAATGAAACAATTATCAAAGCTAATAAAAGAAGCTCCAAAACCAGTTTTGATACATTGTTTTGCTGGGGCTGATAGGACGTCTTTAGCTACAGCAATATATTTATATGATATAAATAATAGTAATTATAAAAATGCTTTTGATTTTATCCCTTATGGACATTTTCCATGGTTTGGCTCTAAGACAAAAGCAATGGATAATAGTTTTAAAAAATATATAAAAAAGGATAATTTTTAATGCAAATAGTTGATTTTTTAGTAGAAAGTATAGGAAGTTTTGGTTATATTGGTATATTTTTATTGATGTTTTTAGAGAGTAGTTTTTTCCCTTTTCCAAGTGAAGTGGTGATGATACCGGCTGGATATTTAGCATATAAAGGTGATATGAATTTAGGATTAGTTTTATTTGCTGGAATTAGTGGAAGTTTGGCTGGGGCTTGGTTTAATTATCTTTTAGCTCATAAATTTGGTAGAAAGTTTTTATTAAAAATAGTAAGTGAAAATAAGGTAAAAAAATTAGATATGTTTTTTGAAAATCACGGACATATTTCTACATTTACAGGTCGTTTAATCCCTGGAATTCGTCAATATATCTCTTTTCCAGCTGGACTTGCTAAAATGGATAAAATAAAATTCTCAATTTATACCACTTTAGGTGCTGGAATATGGGTAACTATTCTTACATTTCTTGGATATTTTATAGGTGAAAATCAAGTTTTAATCCATCAATATTTAAAAGAAATTACTATTAGTGTAGTTATTTTAATGGCTATAATTATATTTGTATATATTAAAAGGAGAAAAAATGGATAATGTTTTAAACTACATTAGAGATGATTTAGAGTTAAATATAAAATCAAATATTGATTTACCAATATCATTTGATGAAAATAAAGAATATTTAGAGATAAATTATAATGATACGATAGAGGTAATCACACCAAAAGGAAAAAAACTAACTTTTGAAGAGGTAGTTTTAGTTTTTATGTATTTAATAAATGCTTCAAGTCGTGAACAAATAGGGGTAGTGATACCAAAAGAGATACCTACAACTTTAGATAATGAACTTACTTATCTAATAATAAAAAGAAAAAATATCCCAGAATATAGTGATATTTATTTTTTAGTAGATGATAAAAAGATAATTTTTCCATTTTTTTCAAAAGAGGAAAATAAAGTATTTAATATTTTAAAATTTGCAGAGCTTGTAAAAAGAAGGAATTTTGATATAGATGAGTTTTTAGATAAAATTTCATAAAAAAAGGATACCTAATGGCAAAACTTGTATTAGTAAGACATGGAAAATCGGTATGGAATTTAGAAAATAGATTTACTGGATGGGTAGATGTAGATTTAAGTGAAAAAGGGATCGAGGAAGCTATAAGTGCAGGAAAAAGACTAAGAAAAGCTGGATTTAAATTTGATGTAGCGTTTTCAAGTATGTTAAAAAGAGCTATCAAAACAGGATTTTATATTTTAGATGAGTTAGATCAATTATATATTGATCATTTAAAAGATTGGAGATTCAACGAAAGACATTATGGTGCTTTAACAGGTATGAATAAAGATGAAGTAAAAGCAGAAGTAGGGGAAGAGCAATTTTTAGTATATAGAAGAAGCTATGATACTCCACCTCCAGCATTAAGTACTGAAAGTAAATGGCATCCAATACATGATGAAAAATATAAAAATATTGACCCAAAATTATTACCTTCAACAGAAAGCTTAAAAGATAATCAAAAAAGAGCGATGGCTGCATTTCACGAAAAAGTAGCTCCATTACTTGTAGAAGGAAAAGATGTATTAATTACAGCTCATGGAAATACAATCAGAGGGATGGTAAAAGAGCTTGATGGAATTAGTGATGAAGATATTTCAAAATTTGAAATCCAAACAGGAATTCCAAGAGTTTATGAATTTGATGAAGCACTTCATATTTTAAAAGTTTATAATATTGACGAAGAGTAAAAAGCCTTAGGCTTTTTGCTTAATACAAAAATCCAAAAAGCCAAAGTGGGATTTTATTTTGTGTCATAGAATAGTCTGTATCTATTGCTAAATAACTATTTTTAATATCTTTTATTTGTTTGAATGATTTATTTTTACCACCTATTTCAAAAATATAATTATCTATTCTAAAATCGCCTATATCACTATAATAAATATTATCAAAACAACTACTAAAAAATGTTTCTCTAATAGTGCCTATTTC